>OJYH01000010.1_pt1 | contig 232437 bp, 214 predicted proteins | sample 1600921 | NCBI WGS metagenome assembly OJYH01 (sample SAMN04436912, study PRJEB24849) | human gut metagenome | biome: human gut; feature: NICU; material: stool | host: Homo sapiens | place: USA: Saint Louis, MO | collected 2012-05-10
AGACCTGTGCTTCAGCAACAAAAGAATATTTTTATCAGAAGCACTCAGAAATGAATGGGTATGGATGAGGCTGATTGACGATGACATCGAAGAAATCGGTTTTGGTGAATTAATACTGGCTCGGTATGACAGAAAAAATCACCGCATAATTCGAGCCAGTTGAATCAAAAAGTGTTACCTATGTGGCCGGTGAGATCTGTAACCCATGTGACCGGTTCATACACGGCGAGCTCCCTTAACACGTTCACCGCAAAAGCATTCACAGAGAAGCAGAGTGCTACGGGTGAACGGAACCATTCCACTATCGCTGGCAGAATGCGGTTAAATGTCCGCAGGGCTATTCAAGCCTGAACCCATCCGCATCCCGCCACGCCGGGAACTTCTCCCGATACTCGCGCAGCGCCGTCAGCGACAGCTCGGCGTCGATGCGGGCGGCCTGGTGCGCCTCGGCGCTGGCGACGATCTCGCCCTGCGGATTGATAATCCGGCTATCGCCCCGGTAGTGGTGGCCGTTGCCGTCGCTGCCGACCCGGTTGCAGCCGGCGACCCAGGCCTGATTCTCAATGGCGCGCGCCAGCAGCAGCGCCTGCCAGTGCAGGGCGCGCGGGGCGGGCCAGTTGGCGACGTACAGCGCCAGGTCGTAATCATCGCGGTTGCGCGACCATACCGGGAAGCGCAGGTCATAGCAAACCAGCGGCAGAATGCGCCAGCCGCGCCACGTAATCACCACCCGCTCGTGTCCCGCCTCGTAGTACTGGTGCTCGTCGGCCATGCGGAACAGGTGGCGCTTGTCGTAGCGGTGTACGCGCCCGTCGGGCTCCACCAGCAGGAAGCGGTTTACCGGGCCGCGTTCGGTCTGCAGCGCGGCGCTGCCGGCTACCATCGCATTGGCGCGGCGGGCCTTATCGGCCATCCACGCAACCACTTCCTCCTCCGGCAGCGACTGCCCGGCGGCTTCCATCGCGAAGCCGGTGGTGAACATCTCCGGCAGCACGATCAGGTCGCGCCCGGTAATCTCTTCCAGCTGAATATCAAAGTGGCGCAGGTTGGCCGGGCCATCCATCCACGCCAGCGGCTGCTGCAGTAGGGTAATTTTCAAACCAGACACGGTTTCAGGCTCCTGAATTGAAGAGTCATTATGTTCACATTACCACCTTAGCAAATGGGCAGAAAAAGTCATTTCCGGAACTTGCTGATTTGCATTTGGCTTCGTCAGAGTCCACCCTTGAGAAGCGAAACGAAACGGGCGAAAGGCCCAGGGAGATAACATGTATAAAGCGATAATTGCCGCTGCGGCGGTGCTGATGACCAGCGGGGCGTTTGCCGCTGATAACTTGACTATCCAGGATCTTGCCAGCAATAAAGACAGCAAAGCGGCCTTCAGCAAGATGGTTAAGGGGCACAAGCTTCCCGCGTGGGTCAGCAAGGGCGGCACCTTTACGCCGGCGAAAACCGTTAAGCTCGGCGATACCGAATATCAGGTGCTGAGCGCCTGTAAGCCGCACGACTGCGCCGCCGAGCGCGTGGCGGTGCTGTGGTCGGAGAAGAACCAGACCATGAGCGGCGTCTTCTCCACCGTCAATGACAAGACGGCGAAAGAGAGCCTGACCTGGCTCAACGTTGGCGATGCGCTGTCGATTGATGGCAAGACGGTGCTCTATTCGGCGCTGACCGGCAGCCTGGAGAATCATCCCGACGCCTTTAATTTCTGAGGAATAAAAAAAGGCGGAGAGAGCCTCCGCCTGAAATGGATACGTGATGTGGACATCAAGCCGGGTCGTTGCCCGGCTTTTATTATTTATGCGGCCTCAACCTTACGCACTTTCTCTTCCTGCTTTTTTAGCGGCTTCGTCGCCAGCTCAGCAGGTTCAAAGTCATCGACGTTGATGCTGCGCAGGCGGCTGGTTTCCGCTTTGTTCAGCACGTTCGCCTCTTCCTGATTAATCAGGCCCTTCGCCAGCGCGTTACGCGCCAGTTCGTCGAGGCGGGTGAACGGCAGATTTTTGCCCAGCTCTTTGCAGATCCGCTGGTGAATCGGATCGGCGGCCATTACGTCAACCAATGCTTCTTCCAGCAGACCCACCGGGTTGTGCTCGCTGGCGGTCAGGTACTGGCCGCGGCCGATGCGGCTGCGCGTGGCGCTCGGGGTCTGCAGGATCTTCGCTACCGTATGATCGAGGCGATCGGACGGCGCCGCGTAGTGGCGGCCGGTCGGGAAGATAACGGCGTTCAGCAGTCCGGCGACCGCGCGATTCGGGAAGTTGCGCAGCAGATCGTCGATAGCCTGCTCGGCCTGATTCAGCGCGTCCTGCACGCCCCAGTGAACCAGCGGCAGATCCGCTTCGTTGCGGCCTTCGTCGTCATAGCGCTTGAGCGTGGCCGAGGCCAGGTAGAGCTGGCTCAGCACGTCGCCCAGGCGGGCGGAGATACGCTCCCGGCGCTTGAGGCTACCGCCGAGCACTGCCATTGAGACGTCAGACAGCAGGGCCAGGTTGGCGCTGAGGCGGTTCAGATGCTGATAGTAGCGTTTGGTGGCATCGCGGGTCGGCGAAGCGCTGGTCAGGCCGCGTGTCAGACCCAGCCAGAAGCTGCGTACCGTACTGCTGCCGACGTGGCCGATATGCTTAAACAACAGCTTATCAAAGGCGTTCAGATCGTTATTCTGCGCGGCGGCCATCTCTTCCAGCACGTACGGATGGCAGCGGATCGCGCCCTGGCCGAAGATCATCATGCTGCGGGTCAGGATGTTGGCCCCTTCCACGGTGATGGCAATCGGCGCACCCTGATAGGCGCGGGCGAGGAAGTTGCCTTCGCCGAGCATGATGCCTTTACCGCCGGTAATGTCCATGGCGTCAATCACCGAGCGCTGGCCGCGGTGGGTACAGTGGTACTTCACGATAGCCGACAGCACTGCCGGTTTTTCGCCGAGCATAATGCCGTAGGTGATCAGCGACGCGGCAGCGTCCATCACGTAGGCGTTACCGCCGATGCGGGCCAGCGCCTCTTCAATCCCTTCCATCTTGCCGATGGAGATTTTGAACTGGCGGCGAATGTGGGCGTAGGCGCCGGTGGCCATCGCCACCGATTTCAGGCCGCCGGTGGAGTTGGACGGCAGCGTAATACCGCGCCCTACCGACAGGCACTCAACCAGCATACGCCAGCCCTGTCCGGCCATTTTTGGTCCGCCGATGATGAAATCGATCGGCACGAAGATGTCCTTTCCGCGGGTCGGGCCGTTCTGGAACGGGACGTTAAGCGGGAAGTGGCGGCGGCCAATCTCTACGCCCGGCGTGCTGGTAGGGATCAGCGCGCAGGTGATGCCCAGCTCTTCGCTGCCGCCCAGCAGTTTTTCCGGATCGGAAAGCTTGAACGCCAGGCCCAGCACGGTGGCAATCGGCGCGAGGGTAATGTAGCGCTTGTTCCAGGTCAGGCGCATACCCAGCACCTGTTCACCTTCCCATTCGCCCATGCAGACCACGCCGGTATCCGGAATGGCGCCAGCATCGGAGCCCGCTTCCGGGCTGGTCAGCGCGAAGCACGGGATCTCCTGGCCGCGGGCCAGGCGCGGCAGATAGTGATTTTTCTGCTCTTCCGTCCCGTAGTGCTGCAGCAGCTCGCCCGGGCCGAGGGAGTTAGGCACGCCGACGGTGATCGCCAGAATACCGGAGACGCCGGAGAGCTTCTGCAGGACGCGGGCCTGAGCGTAGGCGGAGAACTCAAGGCCGCCGTACTCTTTCTTAATGATCATCGCAAAGAAGCGGTGCTCTTTCAGGTAGGCCCACAGCTCCGGCGGCAGGTCGGCCAGCTCATGGCTGATCTGGAAGTCGTTCGCCATGCGGCAGGCTTCTTCGACCGGGCCATCAAGGAAGGCCTGCTCTTCGGCAGTCAGGCGCGGCTGCGGGTAGTTATGCAGCTTTTTCCAGTCCGGGTTGCCCTGGAACAGGTCGCCTTCCCACCAGGTGGTGCCCGCGTCGATCGCCTCTTTTTCAGTGCGCGACATCGGCGGCATCACCTTGCTGAAGGTGCGGAACACCGGCGCGGAAATCATCGATTTACGCATCGGCGCAAAGTTAAACGGCAGCAGGATAATGGCCAGCGGCAGCAGCACCCAGCCGTTCCACAGGCCGGCGGCGGCCATCGCCGCCGTCCACAGCAGCAGAATTACGCTGCTGAGCAGCAGGCTTACGCGGTGATAAAAGAGCGCACCGAGTAATACAACGGTTGCAACAATACTCAAAATCATCATAAAAAAGCTCCCTGTCTCGTAGGAGGTCTGACCACTTGTGATGATATGGTTGTAGTGGATGTGAATTCTTTTAGCAATGCGTTTACAAAATAATTACAACCTGGCTCACAGAGTTCTTATCGCTGCAGGCACGCAAAATCAAAAGGTGGGGGCTTTCGCCGGGGTTGCGCTTCTCGGTTTTGACGCTATCCGTTACACTGCCAGGGTTAATCATCAATGCTGAAGGATTATCCTCATGTACCAGGATCTTATTCGTAACGAACTGAACGAAGCCGCAGAGACGCTGACCAACTTTCTGGCGGACGAAGCCAATATTCACGCGATTCAGCGTGCCGCCGTCCTGCTGGCAGACAGCTTCAAGGCGGGCGGCAAGGTGCTCTCCTGCGGCAACGGCGGTTCGCACTGCGATGCGATGCATTTTGCCGAAGAGCTGACCGGACGCTACCGCGAAAACCGTCCGGGCTACCCGGCAATTGCCATCTCTGACGTCAGCCATCTCTCCTGCGTCAGCAACGATTTTGGCTATGAGTATGTTTTCTCGCGCTACGTGGAGTCCGTGGGCCGCGCCGGTGACGTGCTGCTCGGCATCTCTACCTCCGGCAACTCCGGCAATGTGATCAAGGCCATTGAAGCGGCGCGCGCGCAGGGCATGAAGGTGATTACCCTCACCGGCAAAGACGGCGGTAAAATGGACGGTTCTGCGGATGTTGAAATTCGTGTGCCGCATTTTGGCTATGCGGATCGCATTCAGGAGATCCATATTAAAGTGATCCACATCCTGATTATGCTTATCGAAAAAGAGATGGCGAAGGCGTAGTTTTCTGCTCCCGCCGGGCGCGGCCCGGCGCATAAAGTGATTGAGGTGTTGTATGTGCGAACTGCTCGGGATGAGCGCTAATGTGCCTACCGATATCTGCTTTAGCTTTTCCGGACTGGTGCAGCGCGGCGGCGGTACCGGCCCGCATAAAGACGGCTGGGGAATTACCTTTTACGAGGGCAAAGGCTGTCGCACATTCAAGGATCCGCAGCCGAGCTTCCAGTCGCCCATCGCAAAACTTGTGCAGGAGTATCCCATCAAATCCTGCTCGGTCATCGCCCACATCCGCCAGGCCAACCGCGGCGAAGTGGCGCTGGAAAATACCCATCCCTTTACCCGCGAGCTGTGGGGCCGTAACTGGACCTACGCCCACAATGGCCAGCTAAAAGGCTACAAGGGACTCGATACCGGGCAGTTTCGTCCGGTAGGGGAAACCGACAGCGAAAAGGCCTTCTGCTGGCTGCTGCACAAGCTGACCAGCCGCTATCCGCGCACGCCGGGCAATATGGCCTCGGTATTTAAGTACATCGCCTCGCTGGCGGCGGAAATGCGGGAGAAGGGCGTGTTCAACATGCTGCTATCGGACGGGCGCTACGTGATGGCGTTCTGCTCTACCAACCTCTACTGGATCACCCGGCGGGCGCCGTTCGGCGTGGCAAAGCTGCTGGATCAGGACGTGGAGATTGATTTTCAGCGCGAGACCACGCCGAACGACGTGGTCACGGTGATTGCTACCCAGCCGCTGACCGGCAATGAGACCTGGCAGCGGATCCCGCCAGGCGAGTGGGCGCTATTTTACCTCGGGGAGCGTGTAGTTTGACACCTGCTGCGAGCCCTGAACCTCGTGGCTCAGCGGCTTGCTGACCACATAGCGGCCGCTCACTACGCTGACCATCGGCGGTCTGTGGGTCTGTTCGAAGTAGTCATACCCGGGCTTGAGCTGTGACCAGAAATCTTTGTAGTAAGAGTACTGGTGGCGCTTCATATTGGCGTCGGTCATGCGGAACGGATAGATACTCACCTGCACGTTCGGCTGGCCGAAGACCAGCGCGCCGGTCACGAACTGGAAAATCTCATCAATGCTGCTGTCGGTCATGGCGTAGCAGCCTACCGACACGCAGGCGCCGTGGATCATCAGATATTTACCCTGATAGCCGTGGGCCTGATCGTAAGCGTTCGGAAAGCCGATATTAATGGCTTTATAGAAGCGGCTGTCCGGCTTGAGCTGGCTGCGGGTGACGTTATAGAACCCTTCCGGCGATTTAAAATCGCCCTGGCGCTGCTTCGGCCCCAGGCCGCCGGAATAGTTGCAGATTTTATAGCTGTCGAGCAGTTGATAGGTTTCGCCCATTTTGACGTACAGATCGAGCGTGCGCTCTTCTTTAAAGATCTGGATATAAACCGGCGATCCCATGAGCTTCTGCTTATATTCTTTGCTGACAGAAGGCCTGACGGGATTACTGCTCAGCAAACCGGCGAAAGAGACGCACGGGATCAGAAGCATCGCAAGTAAAAATGCGATTTTGCGCATACTGCTTGTTCCTTGATAAAACGGTGTAAACGTGCCGCAATGGCGAAAGAGATCTGAATCAGCGTTATTCTGATTTGAGCGCTCACATTAGCACCAACAAAGTTTTTCGCAAGCCCGAAGCGCCGGGTTTACAAAGGCCGCCCGCCGGATTTCGCACTTTCTGAAAGTCGCATTGCTAAACTTTGCGCACTAGCTCGCATTTACTGACGCAGAAAAAGGGTAAAGGCTGCGTGGCGGGGGGCTTTGAGGTACACTTCCCGCGCTTATATCATCGGGGCTGAAAGGATGCTTCACGCCCGCGCGCTGCACTGCGCCTTCATAGGCTTTGGCGCTAAGTTCCCCTTTCTCCCCTCCTGAGTTTTACCCCTCTGGGTTTAATTACGGATACCTGCTAACAACATGATTAAAATCACCAAAGGGCTCAACCTGCCCATAGCCGGCGCGCCGTCACAACAGATTTCCGAAGCTACCGCAGTGGCGCACGTTGCCGTACTCGGGGAAGAGTTTCCCGGTATGCGGCCTGCCATGATGGTCAGCGAAGGCGAGCGGGTGCTAAAGGGCCAGCCGCTGTTTGAGGACAAAAAGATCCCCGGCGTGCTGTTTACCGCGCCCGCCAGCGGCACCGTCAGCGCCATTCATCGCGGCGAACGCCGGGTACTGCAGTCGGTGGTCATTGCCGTTGACGGCGATGAGTCGCTGGCCTTCGAACGTTTTGATACCGCTGAACTCGCCACCCTCTCGCGGGAGACGGTTCAGCAGCAGCTGCTGACCTCCGGTCTGTGGGTGAGCCTGCGCACGCGTCCCTACAGTAAAACACCGGTGCCGGGCAGCGTACCGGCGGCTATCTTTGTTACCGCGATGGACACCAACCCGCTGGCTGCCGATCCGCAGCCGCTTATTGCCGCTCACCGCGACGCCTTTAACGCCGGTTTAACCGTCCTGACCCGTCTGACCGACGGCAAAGTGCACGTCTGTCAGGCCAGCGGCGGCAAGCTCGGCGGCCACCCCAGCGGCCAGGTAACCTGTAATGAGTTTAGCGGCCCGCACCCGGCGGGGCTGCCGGGAACCCATATCCACTTTCTCGAACCGGTGAGCCTCGCTCGCCAGGTGTGGCACCTCAACTATCAGGACGTTATCGCTATCGGCAGGCTGTTTACTGAAGGTGAGCTTTTTACTGAACGGGTCATCGCCCTCGGCGGCCCGCAGGTCAACACTCCGCGCCTGCTGCGCACCCGCATGGGCGCGAGCCTCGACGAACTGCTGGCGGGCGAGCTGGCGGCAGGCGAAAACCGCGTTATCTCAGGCTCAGTGCTGAGCGGCACCCGCGCCGCCGGGCCACACGCCTTTCTCGGCCGCTTCCACCTGCAGGTCAGCGTGGTGCGCGAGGGGCGCGATAAAGAGCTGTTCGGCTGGATCATGCCGGGGCGCGAAAAATACTCCGTTACCCGCACGACCCTGGGCCACTTCCTCAGGCACAAGCTGTTTAACTTTTCCACCGACACTCACGGCGGCGAGCGGGCAATGGTGCCCATCGGCAATTATGAGCGGGTGATGCCGCTCGATATTCTGCCGACCCACCTGCTGCGCGATCTGCTGGTGGGCGACACCGACGGCGCTCAGGCCCTCGGCTGCCTGGAGCTGGATGAAGAAGATCTGGCGCTCTGCACCTACGTCTGCCCGGCCAAATATGAATACGGACCGATGCTGCGCGACGTGTTAACCCGCATAGAGCAGGAAGGATAAGCCATGGGCCTGAAAAATTTGCTGGAAAAAATCGAGCCGCACTTCACCCACGGCGGCAGGCTTGAAAAGTACTATCCGCTGTACGAAGCGGCGGCGACCATCTTCTACACGCCGGGGATGGTCACCAAAGGCGCCTCCCACGTTCGCGACGCCATTGACCTGAAGCGCATGATGATCCTCGTCTGGCTGGCGGTCTTCCCGGCGATGTTCTGGGGCATGTACAACGTCGGGCTGCAGACGATCCCTGCGCTGCACAAACTGTACGGGCCGCAGGAGCTGCAGCAGGTGATTAGCGCCGACTGGCACTACAGCCTGGCCCAGTGGCTCGGCGTCAGCTTCAGCGCCGATGCGGGATGGCTGAGCATGATGGGGCTGGGCGCCGTGTTCTTTTTCCCTATCTACATGACGGTATTTATCGTCGGCGGCTTCTGGGAAGTGCTGTTCGCCATCGTGCGCAGGCATGAAATCAACGAGGGGTTCTTCGTCACCTCCATTCTGTTTGCCCTGATTGTGCCGCCAACGCTGCCTCTCTGGCAGGCTGCGCTCGGCATCAGCTTCGGCGTGGTGATCGGCAAGGAGATCTTCGGCGGCACCGGGCGCAACTTCCTCAACCCGGCGCTGGCCGGGCGCGCGTTCCTGTTCTTCGCCTATCCGGCGCAGATTTCCGGGGACCTGGTGTGGACGGCGGCGGACGGCTTCTCCGGCGCGACCCCGCTCTCGCAGTGGGCGAGCAACGGCGGCGAAGCGCTGGTTAACGTCACCAGCGGCCAGCCGGTGACCTGGCTTGACGCCTTCCTCGGCAACATTCCCGGCTCTATCGGTGAAGTCTCAACCCTGATGATCCTGCTCGGCGGGGCAATCATCCTCTTTGGCCGCATCGCCTCCTGGCGTATCGTCGCCGGGGTGATGCTCGGCATGATCGCAGCAGCAACGCTGTTCAATTTTATCGGCTCGGCCACCAATCCGATGTTTGCCATGCCGTGGTACTGGCACCTGGTGCTGGGCGGCTTCGCCTTCGGCATGATGTTTATGGCCACCGATCCGGTATCGGCCTCCTTTACCGATAAAGGCAAGTGGTGCTACGGGGCGCTGATCGGCGTGATGTGCGTGCTGATCCGCGTGGTAAACCCGGCCTATCCGGAAGGGATGATGCTCGCCATTCTGTTCGCCAACCTCTTTGCGCCGCTGTTCGACTATCTGGTGGTGCAGGCCAACATCAAGCGGAGGAAGTCGCGTGGCTGAAGTAAAAAATAACGACAGTTTCGGTAGAACGCTGCTGGTGGTCCTGGTGCTGTGCCTGGTGTGCTCAATTGTGGTCGCCGGCGCCGCCGTTGGCCTCAAGCCGCGCCAGCAGGAGCAGCGGGCGCTCGATAAGCAGCGCAACATCCTGGCGGTGGCGGGGCTGTCTCAGCCCGGCATGAAGGCCGACGACGTCGCCTCCGTCTTCGCTGAACGCATTACGCCGCGCCTGCTGGATCTAAACAGCGGTGCGCTGCTGGATGGCGATCCCGCAAGCTTTAACCAGGCCCAGGCGCTGAAGGACCCGGGGAAGAGCATCGCCCTCGATCCCGCTGACGATCCGGCGGGCATCAAGCGGCGCAGCAACGTGGTGGAGATCTGGCTGGTCAAAGATGAACAGCAGAAGCTGCAGGAGATTGTCCTGCCGATCTACGGCAACGGCCTGTGGTCGATGATGTACGCCTTCGTGGCGCTGGACACCGACGGCCGCACGGTCAAGGGCATCACTTACTACGACCAGGGCGAAACCCCGGGGCTGGGCGGCGAGGTCGAAAACCCGGCGTGGCGCCAGCAGTTCGTCGGCAAAAAGGTGCTTAACGACAGCGGCATGCCGGCGCTGAAGGTGGTGAAGGGCGGCGCGCGGCCCGGAGACGAGTACGCGGTGGACGGCCTGTCCGGCGCCACGCTTACCTCTAACGGCGTGCAGCACAGTTTTGATTTCTGGATGGGGGAGCAGGGCTTTGGCCCCTTCCTCAAGCAGGTCCGTGAAGGAGGGCTGAACAATGGCTGATGCCGGTGAAATGAAAGAAGTAAAGCGGGTACTGGTTGGGCCACTGTTCGCCAATAACCCGATCGCCCTGCAGGTGCTGGGCGTCTGCTCGGCGCTGGCGGTCACCACCAAGCTTGAGACGGCGTTTGTCATGACCATTGCGGTTACGCTGGTCACGGCGTTTTCCAGCATGTTTATCTCGATGATCCGCCACCACATTCCCAACAGCGTGCGCATCATCGTGCAGATGGCGATCATCGCCTCGCTGGTGATCGTGGTCGATCAGCTGCTGCGCGCCTTCGCCTATGAGATCTCCAAGCAGTTGTCGGTGTTCGTCGGGCTGATCATCACCAACTGCATCGTGATGGGCCGCGCCGAGGCCTACGCCATGAAGTCGCCGCCGCTGGCGAGCTTTATGGACGGCATCGGCAACGGCCTCGGCTACGGCGCGATCCTGATGGTGGTCGGCTTCCTGCGCGAACTGATTGGCAGCGGCAAGCTGTTCGGCGTTCAGGTGCTGGATACCGTGCAGAACGGCGGCTGGTATCTGCCCAACGGCCTGTTCCTGCTGGCGCCGAGCGCATTCTTTATTATCGGTCTGCTGATCTGGGCGCTGCGCACGTGGAAGCCGGAACAGCAGGAGAAGGAGTAATCGACGATGGCGCATTATCTCAGCCTCTTTGTGCGCGCGGTGTTTGTGGAAAACATGGCGCTGGCCTTCTTCCTCGGCATGTGTACCTTCCTCGCGGTGTCGAAAAAGGTCTCGACCGCCTTCGGCCTCGGCGTGGCGGTCACGGTGGTGCTCGGCATCTCGGTGCCGGTCAATAACCTGATCTATAACCTGGTGCTGCGCGACGGCGCGCTGGTGGAGGGCGTGGATCTCAGCTTCCTCAACTTCATCACCTTCATCGGCGTGATTGCCGCGCTGGTGCAGATCCTTGAAATGATCCTCGATAAGTACTTCCCGTCGCTGTACAACGCGCTGGGCATCTTCCTGCCGCTGATCGCGGTCAACTGCGCCATTTTCGGCGGCGTGTCGTTTATGGTGCAGCGCGACTATAACTTCCCCGAATCGGTGGTATACGGCTTCGGCTCCGGCATGGGCTGGATGCTGGCTATCGTGGCGATGGCCGGGCTGCGCGAGAAGATGAAGTACGCCAACGTGCCCGCAGGACTGCGCGGCTTAGGGATCACCTTTATCACCACCGGACTGATGGCGCTGGGCTTTATGTCATTCTCCGGCGTGCAGCTGTAAGGGAGCGGATATGGAAATAATGCTTGGCGTGGCGATGTTCACGCTGATTGTGCTGGTGCTGTCGCTGCTGATCCTCGCCGCGCGCGCCAAACTGGTTAACTCAGGCGACGTGGTGATTGAGATCAACAACGAAGCCGACAAGCAGATCCACACCCCGGCGGGTGATAAGCTGCTCAATACGCTCTCCAGCAACGGCATCTTCGTCTCCTCCGCCTGCGGCGGCGGCGGCTCCTGCGGCCAGTGCCGGGTGCGGGTGAAAGAGGGCGGCGGCGACATTCTGCCCACCGAGCTTTCGCATATTACCAAACGTGAGGCGAAAGAGGGCTGCCGCCTGGCCTGTCAGGTGGCGGTGCGCCAGAACATGAAGATTGAGCTTCCCGAGGAGGTCTTCGGCGTTAAAAAATGGGAGTGCGAGGTTATCTCTAACGATAACAGGGCCACCTTCATTAAAGAGCTGAAGCTGGCTATTCCGGAGGGGGAAGTGGTGCCGTTCCGCGCCGGGGGCTTTATCCAGATCGAGTGCCCGAGCCACAAAGTGGCCTACGCCGACTTTGACGTGCCGGAGGAGTACCGCGGCGACTGGGATAAGTTCAACCTGTTCCGCTACGTCTCCGAGGTCAGCGAACCGGCGCTGCGCGCCTACTCGATGGCCAACTACCCGGAAGAGAAGGGCATCATTATGCTCAACGTCCGTATCGCCACGCCGCCGCCGTCGGCGCCGGACGTGGCGCCGGGCATCATGTCCTCTTACATCTGGTCGCTGAAGCCGGGCGATAAGGTGACCATTTCCGGGCCGTTCGGCGAGTTCTTTGCCAAAGAGACCGATGCCGAAATGGTCTTTATCGGCGGCGGCGCCGGCATGGCGCCGATGCGCTCGCACATTTTCGACCAGCTCAAGCGGCTCGGCAGCCAGCGTAAAATCAGCTTCTGGTACGGCGCCCGCTCGCTGCGCGAAATGTTCTACGACGACGAGTTCGAACAGCTGGCGCGCGATAACCCGAACTTCACCTTCCACGTGGCGCTCTCCGATCCGCAGCCGGAAGATAACTGGACCGGGCACACCGGCTTCATCCACAATGTGCTGTATGAGAACTACCTTAAGCAGCACCCGGCGCCGGAGGACTGCGAGTTCTACATGTGCGGCCCGCCGGTGATGAACGCGGCGGTGATCAAAATGCTCAAGGATCTCGGCGTGGAGGATGAAAATATCATGCTTGATGATTTCGGAGGCTGATGATGCTGACGGTATTTCTCGCCACCTTCGCGGTGTTTTTGCTGGTGGTTTTCGGCATGTCGCTGGGCTACCTGATTAAGCGTAAGAGCATCCAGGGCAGCTGCGGCGGTATCTCCTCCCTCGGGCTGGAGAAGGTCTGCGACTGCCCGGAACCCTGCGATGCGCGTAAAAAGCGCGAGGCGCGCGAGGCCCGGCAGCGGCAAAACCGCATCCTGTAACGCCCGGCCCGGCGGCGGATCGCCGCCGGGCCTTCTCTTGCGCTTCTCTCTTTTAATTAATTTGCTGTATACTTATCCAGTTGTTTGCTGAGGGCCGGGTATGCGCAAAATCATTCACGTCGATATGGACTGCTTTTTTGCCGCCGTTGAGATGCGGGATAATCCGTCCCTGCGCGACATTCCGCTGGCCATCGGCGGCAGCCGCGAGCGGCGGGGCGTGATCAGCACCGCCAACTACCCGGCGCGCAAATTTGGCGTGCGCAGCGCCATGCCGACCGCCACCGCCCTGCGGCTCTGCCCGCACCTGACCCTGCTGCCGGGCCGCTTCGACGCCTACAAAGAGGCCTCGCACCACATCCGCGAAATCTTCTCCCGCTACACCTCGCGCATTGAGCCGCTCTCGCTTGACGAAGCCTACCTCGACGTCAGCGACAGCGTGCACTGCCACGGCTCGGCGACGCTGATCGCCCGGGAGATCCGCCAGACCATCAGCGACGAGCTGCACCTTACCGCCTCGGCGGGCGTGGCGCCGATCAAGTTTCTCGCCAAAATCGCCTCCGACCTCAACAAGCCCAACGGCCAGTACGTCATCACGCCCGAAACCATGCCCGCCTTTATCAAAAACCTGCCGCTGGCGAAAATCCCCGGCGTCGGCAAGGTGTCGGCGGCAAAGCTTGAGAGCATGGGGCTGCGCACCTGCGGTGACGTGCAGAACAGCGACCTGGCGACGCTGCTTAAGCGCTTCGGCAAATTTGGCCGGGTGCTGTGGGAGCGCAGCAGCGGCATCGACGAGCGGGAGGTGAATAATGACCGCCTGCGCAAATCCGTCGGCGTGGAGCGCACCCTGGCCGAGGATATCCACGACTGGGAGGCGTGCGAGGCTATCATCAACAACCAGCTCTATCCGGAGCTGGAGCGGCGGCTGAAGCAGGTTAAGCCGGATCTGCTTATCGCCCGCCAGGGCGTGAAGCTCAAGTTTAACGATTTCCAGCTCACTACCCAGGAGCACGTCTGGCCGCAGCTGAACCGGGAAGATCTGATCGCCACCGCCTGGAAAACCTGGCAGGAACGCCGCGCCGGGCGCGGCGTGCGGCTGGTGGGCCTGCACGTCACCCTGCTCGATCCGCAGATTGAGCGCCAGCTGCTGCTGGGGCTGTAGAGCGAGTTTTGTCGGTCAGGCAAGCGCAGCGCCGCCTGACAACGCAGGCGGCGCAAGGCCAGAGGCGGGATTACTTCGCGGGAATAGACTTCAGCAGTTCGGTCAGCAGGATCCAGTACTGGCCCACGCTTTCGATATGCACCTGCTCATCCGGCGAGTGCGGCCCGGTGATGGTTGGCCCGATGGAAACCATATCCATATTCGGGTACGGCTTTTTGAACAGGCCGCATTCCAGACCGGCGTGGATCACCTGAATGTTCGGCGTCTTGTTGAACAGGCGCTGGTAGGTTTCGCGCACCAGGTGCATTACCGGCGAGTTGGCGTCCGGCTGCCAGCCCGGGTAGCCGCCCTTCGGCGTGGTCTGCGCCCCGGCCAGCTTGCCCAGCGACTCCAGCATGCTTACCACGTACTCTTTACCGCTGTCGATCAGGGAGCGGATCAGGCAGTTGATGTTCACCTTCTCATCGTCCATGGTGACCACGCCGATGTTCAGGGAGGTTTCCACCACGCCCTTCGCCACGTCGGAGTTGCGGATCACGCCGTTCGGCATGGCGTTCAGCAGGCGCACGAAGGTGTCGCGGCACTGGGCGGTGAGGGCGCCTTTATCCGCAGAGGCCGTTTTCAGCACCAGGGTGAGGTTCTTCTCTTTCGCTTCCAGCTCGTTTTTCAGGATCGCCTGATACTCGCTGACCAGCGCCTTCAGGGCGTCGGCTTTTGCCGCCGGCACTGCGAGAGTGGCGAAGGCTTCGCGCGGAATGGCGTTGCGCAGGGTGCCGCCGTTAAAGTCCACCAGGCGCAGATCCAGTTCCGCCGCGTGGCCGGCCAGGAAGCGCACCAGCAGCTTGTTGGCGTTGCCCAGACCTAAATGAATGTCGCCGCCGGAGTGCCCGCCCTTCAGGCCCTTCAGGGTCAGCTTAAAGGTCGCAAACCCGGCCGGCACCGCTTCGCGGGTAAGCTGAAGGGTGCTGGTAAAGTCGATGCCGCCCGCGCAGCCCATGTAGATCTCGCCTTCCTCTTCCGAGTCGGTGTTGATCAGGATATCGGCCTGCAGCCAGTTGGCCTGCAGACCGAACGCGCCGTCCATGCCGGTCTCTTCCGTCATGGTCAGCAGCACTTCCAGCGGGCCGTGTTCGACGCTGTCGTCGGCCAGCACCGCCAGCGCGGACGCCATGCCGATGCCGTTATCCGCGCCGAGGGTGGTGCCGCGCGCCTTAACCCATTCGCCGTCGATGTAAGGCTGGATAGGATCTTTGGTGAAGTCGTGAACGGTATCGTTATTTTTCTGCGGCACCATATCGAGGTGCGCCTGCAGGGCCACCGGCTTGCGGTTCTCCATGCCCGCCGTCGCCGCTTTACGGATCAGGATATTGCCTACCTGGTCGCGCTCCGCGTGCAGGCCTTTCTCTTTCGCCCAGCCCATAATGTGCTCGGCCAGCGCCTGCTCGTGATAGGAAGGGTGCGGAATGGAGCAGATCTTGGCAAAAATATCCCACAGCGGCTGAGGGGAAAGTTGAGACAGTTCTGACACGGTAAGTCTCCTTACGGCTTGCTGCAAAAGTCACTTGCAGCTAAAGGGTTAGCGGTAACAAACAGGCACCAGGCCTGACTTGCACGATGCGGTTGAGAATACCACTTTCTGCCTGCCGTTGTAGTCCGGCGGCGGCAAAAACTCCCGCCCGGGCCGTTAAGCACTGGTTTTTAGTGCGCCAGATCTCTATAATCTCGCGCAACCTGGATTCACCCCTGAACATTTTTTAAGCCGTTTTAAGAAGGCTGGGACACTATCACATGAGCGAAAAATACGTCGTCACCTGGGACATGTTGCAGATTCACGCCCGCAAGCTGGCCGCGCGCCTGCTGCCCGCTGAACAGTGGAAAGGCATTATTGCCGTCAGCCGCGGAGGTCTGGTCCCTGGCGGTCTGCTGGCCCGTGAACTGGGCATTCGCCACGTTGATACCGTCTGTATCTCCAGCTACGACCACGACAACCAGCGCGAGCTGAAAGTGCTTAAGCGTGCCGAAGGCGATGGCGAAGGCTTCATCGTTATTGATGACCTGGTGGATACCGGCGGCACCGCGGTCGCGATCCGCGAAATGTACCCGAAAGCGCACTTCGTGACCATCTTCGCTAAACCGGCCGGTAAGCCGCTGGTGGATGATTATGTCATTGATATCCCGCAGGATACCTGGATTGAGCAGCCGTGGGACATGGGCGTGGTCTTCGTACCGCCTATCAGCGGCCGCTAAGCAACTCAGCGTCATCCCCGCGCCCGGCAATGCCGGGCGTTGTTTTTTTTAGCGCCCGACGGGGTACAATAGAAACCCTATTGTCTTCATGGAGTCCGGAAGATGGCGGAAGCTAACCTCAGCGAACAGCTCTTTAAACCCCGTTTTAAACATGCGGAAACCTCGACCCTGGTACGCCGCCCGCGTCACCGGGCGCCGACGCCGGTGCACTCAACCCTCGACGGCAAAAATGCGCCGCGCTGGTACCGGATGCTTAATCGCCTGATGTGGATAAGTCGGGGCGTCACTCCGCAGGAGATCCTCGACGTGCAGGCGCGGATCGTAATGAGCACCGCCGAGCGCACCAACAGCGAACTGTACGATACGGTGGTGGGCTATCGCAGCGGCAACTGGATTTACGAGTGGTCAAAGCAGGCGGCGCTCCGGCAGCAGCAGGCCACCGAGGCTCAGGACGAGATAGAGAGCGGCCGCCGCTGGCTGCACGCCTCCGCGCTGTTCAGCATCGCCGCCTATCCGCACCTCAAGGGCGACGAGCTGGCGGATCAGGCTCAGGCGCTGGCTAACCGCGCCTACGAAGAGGCGGCGAAGCGGCTGCCGGGCGGCATACGCGAACTGACGTTTACGATACCGGGCGGCGCGCCGGTGATCGGCTTTTTACACACGCCGCCGGGCGATGGCCCGTTCCCTACCGTACTGATGTGCGGCGGCCTCGACGGGCTGCAGAGCGACTACTACCACCTCTACGCCGACTACTTTGCGCCGCTGGGCATCGCCATGCTGACGCTGGATATGCCCTCCATCGGCTTCTCGTCGAAGTGGAAGCTGACCCAGGACTCCAGCTTTCTCCATCAGCAGGTGCTGAAGGCGCTGCCCGACATTGCCTGGGTAGACCATACCCGCGTCGCCGCCTTCGGCTTTCGCTTTGGCGCCAACGTGGCGGTGCGCCTCGCCTACCTCGAGTCGCCGCGCCTGAAGGCCGTGGCCTGCCTCGGGCCGATGGTGCACGCTCTGCTGGCCAATCCGCAGGGGCAGGGCAACATCCCGGAAATGTACCTTGACGTTCTCGCCTCGCGCCTGGGCATGAGCGACGCCTCCGACGAGGCGCTGCGCATGGAGCTGAACTGCTACTCGCTCAAGACGCAGGGCCTGCTGGGCCGCCGCTGCCCGACGCCGATGATATCGGGATACTGGGACAACGACCCCTTCAGCCCCGAAAGTGAATCGCGGCTGATCGCCTCTTCATCGTCGGACGGAAAGCTGCTGCCGATCCCCTTCAAGCCGGTGTATCGGAACTTTGACAAGGCGTTAAGAGAAATTGCTGCCTGGATCAACCATAGATTTGGTTAATAGTTGCTAATTTGTATTGATTTGGTAAAACAGTGCATCACCTAAGGAGATCGCAATGACGTTACCAAGTGGACACCCGAAGAGTAAATTGATCAAGAAACTCGCCGCGCTTGGCCCGTATATCCGGGAGGAGCAGTGCGAAAACAATCGCTTTTTTTTCGACTGCCTGGCGGTTTGCGTCAACGTAAAGCCGGCGCCGGAAAAGCGTGAGTTCTGGGGCTGGTGGCTTGAAATGGAAGCCGAAGAGAAGCGTTTTACTTACAGCTATCAGTTTGGACTGTTCGACAAAGAGGGCGTCTGGCAGCCCACCGCCATTAAAGATACCGAGGTGAAAGAGCGCCTGGAGCAGACGCTGCGTGAGTTTCACGAGCGCGCCCGCGAGGTGCTGAAAACGTTCGACCTGGCGCTTGAACCCGCCGACAATGTCGAGCAGCCGGTGCGGCTCTCCGCCTGACGCCGCGCGTTACGCTATCACAGGCCCTGTCGGCAACGGCAGGGCTTTTTGCTGCCTTCCCGCTCAATTCCCTGGCCTTATTGCAACAATTTGTCCCGCAGGCCGCTGCCGCAGTTGGCAAGCGGCCTGACTCCTGCTAAAACGTCTTTTTCTTATTCTTAAATGGCAGAGAATCATGAGTGACAGCCAGACGCTGGTCATCAAACTGGGTACCAGCGTATTAACCGGGGGATCGCGCCGCCTCAACCGCGCCCATATCGTTGAACTTGTCCGCCAGTGCGCCCAGCTGCACGCCGCCGGACACCGGATTGTGATTGTGACCTCCGGCGCGATTGCCGCCGGGCGCGAGCACCTTGGCTACCCGGAACTGCCTGCCACCATCGCCTCCAAGCAGCTGCTGGCCGCCGTCGGCCAGAGCCGCCTGATCCAGCTCTGGGAACAGCTCTTCTCCATCTACGGCATTCACGTCGGCCAGATGCTGCTGACCCGCGCCGATATGGAGGACAGGGAGCGCTTCCTCAACGCCCGCGACATGCTGCGCGCGCTGCTGGACAACCACATCGTGCCGGTGATCAATGAAAACGACGCCGTCGCCACCAGCGAAATCAAGGTCGGCGACAATGATAACCTCTCGGCGCTGGCGGCGATCCTCGCCGGGGCCGACAAGCTGCTGCTGCTCACCGACCAGCAGGGGCTGTTCACCGCCGATCCGCGCAGCAACCCGCAGGCCGAACTGATCCAGGACGTTCACGGTATCGACGACGCCCTCCGCGCCATCGCCGGCGACAGCGTCTCCGGCCTCGGCACCGGCGGCATGGGCACCAAGCTGCAGGCTGCCGACGTCGCCTGCCGGGCGGGCATCGACACCATCATCGCCGCCGGCAGCCGCCCCGGCGTCATCGGCGACGTGATGGAGGGCATCTCCGTCGGCACCCGCTTCCACGCCCAGGCCTCGCCGCTGGAGACCCGCAAGCGCTGGATCTTCGGCGCGCCGCCGGCGGGGGAACTTGCCGTTGACGAAGGCGCCACCACCGCGATTCTGGAAAGAGGCAGCTCGCTGCTTCCAAAAGGAATTAAAAGCGTGACAGGCAACTTCTCCCGTGGTGAAGTGATCCGCATTCGCGATCTCGACGGACGCGACATCGCCCACGGCGTCAGCCGCTACAACAGCGACGCCCTCAGGCGCATCGCCGGGCAGCACTCGCAGCAGATTGACGCCATTCTCGGCTACGAATACGGCCCGGTTGCCGTCCACCGCGACGATATGATCACCCGCTAAGGAACCAGACATGCTTGAACAGATGGGCGCTGCCGCCAGGGCAGCATCGTATACGCTGGCGCTCCTCTCCAGCCGGGAGAAGAATCAGGTACTGGAAAAAATTGCCGACTTGCTGGAGGCGCAGAGCGACGCCATCCTGCAGGCCAACGATCTCGACCTCGAAGAGGCCCGCGCCGCCGGCCTGAGCGAAGCGCTGCTCGACAGGCTCACCCTGACGCCGGAGCGTCTGAGCGCCATCGCCGGCGACGTGCGCCAGGTCTGCAGCCTCGCCGATCCGGTCGGCCAGGTGATTGACGGCGGGCTTCTCGACAGCGGCCTGCGCATCGAACGCCGCCGGGTGCCCCTCGGCGTGGTCGGCGTTATCTACGAGGCGCGCCCCAACGTTACCCTTGACGTCGCCGCCCTGTGCCTGAAAACTGGCAACGCCGCCATCCTGCGCGGCGGTAAAGAGACCTGCCGCACCAACGCCGCCACCGTGAAAGTGATCCAGCAGGCGCTGGAAGCATGCGGCCTGCCCGCCGGCGCCGTCCAGGCCATCGAAAGTCCGGACCGCGCGCTGGTGGGCGAAATGCTCAAAATGGACAAGTACATCGACATGCTGATCCCGCGCGGCGGCGCCGGGCTGCACAAGCTGTGCCGCGAAGAGTCCACCATCCCGGTGATCACCGGCGGCATCGGCGTCTGCCACACCTTCGTCGACGCCTCGGCGGAGATTGAACCGGCGCTGAACATCATCGTCAACGCCAAGACCCAGCGCCCCAGCACCTGCAACACCCTGGAGACGCTGCTGGTGCACAAGGACATCGCCGACAGCTTCCTGCCCGCGCTGAGCCAGCGCATGGCCGATGCGGGCGTCACCCTGCACGCCGACGAGAACGCCATCACCCAGCTGCCCAGCGGCCCGGCTGAGGTGGTGCTGGTCGAACCGGAGCAGTACGACGACGAATACCTGTCGCTGGATCTCAACGTCAAGCTGGTGGACGACCTGGACGGCGCCATCGCCCACATCCGCGAGCACGGCACCCAGCATTCGGACGCGATCCTGACCCGCACCCTGCGCAACGCCGACCGCTTCGTCAACGAAGTGGATTCCTCCGCGGTGTACGTCAACGCTTCCACCCGCTTCACCGACGGCGCCCAGTTCGGCCTCGGCGCCGAGGTAGCGGTCAGCACCCAGAAGCTGCACGCCCGCGGCCCGATGGGCCTGGAGGCGCTGACCACCTACAAGTGGATCGGCTTCGGTAACGACACGATCCGTGCGTAATTGACCTGCGGGTGATGCAAAAGTAGCCGTTTGATATCAAAGGCATTGACGTATCACCCGCAGAGTTTTAACCTTCTAGGCCACAGCAGCACCGCTTCCCCAAAGCCGATATAGCTCAGTTGGTAGAGCAGCGCATTCGTAATGCGAAGGTCGTAGGTTCGACTCCTATTATCGGCACCATCAACAGAAAGTCCCGTAAAAAAAGCATCCTTTAGCATGATCACCTAAAGGTTTGTAATGTCTGTTCTAACGTCTGTTAGCACAGACAAACGCCTTTGCGTTGTGTCTGATTAAATATTATACAGCGTACTGGCCGGGTAGTTACCAGGCTCAACCCCGAACAGCACAAGAAATTGTGCCACCCTTTGAAGCTGGAAGAGTTGCCGGACTCAAACACATCACTTGAACCCTTAGCTATACGTTCCGCGCTTCGTGCGGCGCTCAATGGTGCAACACCTTGTGAAAGGTCGCAGAGAATAAACGGGCGTAATGTTGGGAAGACTAAGCGGACCGGGAAAGAATCCGGCTCTGCCACGGTTGCAGCCACCGGATCACAACGACTACCTGATAAGAGAACGTGCTAAGGCTTTATCCTCCCTGCGAAGGGGCGACATCCAGCGTAAGCGCTACGCGCCGCCTTTTCTTATGTACCCAACACGGAACGTATGACCATCTATTACCTGCACCTTTATAACTTCATTTGTAATGTGACTTTGTTATACGGTGTAACTACTTAAAATTATATGATTTATGCGAGGTGGATTATGTTAAACGCTACCAAAAGCGCCGCGACAAAGCGCAACAACCGTAAAATCCATGACTGTAAATTTCTGGCAACTCCAGAGGGTAAAGCCTGACTTGCGAAGAAGCAGAGATCAGGATTAGTCAGGGCTGCTAATACGATGTTCTGATCTGGTTTATCACTCTCATTTGTTTCACAAAATCAGACTTTTCCCGGAAGAAAACTTTCACCTATCTGATTGCGTAGGAGTACGATTAACAACTAAAAATACCCATTCAGAATAAGTGGTTATTATGGCTTTACATGGAAAGTTAATACTTAGCGGGGCTGATTATGTTCCGCTTACCTTTGACGGGATCGGCGTGTTCATGGCTTTTTCTGGCAATGGTCTTTATAAGAACAAGGGCGCGTGTGGAATGATAATCAATGATGGCCCACTCCCTCCAGGGAAGTATTACATCGTAGACAGGCCAACCGGAAGCAAGCTAAACCAAGTTAGGGCATGGGGTATCGACTTAGTTAAAAGCACCTTCATGTATCACGTTGATCATTCCGAATGGTTCGCGTTGTACCGGGCTGACGGTATGATTGACGACACTACATTTTACAAGGGTATTTCCAGAGGTAGTTTTAGACTCCATCCGGGCCAGCTTTCTGACGGCTGCATAACCCTTGCTCACCAATCCGACTTCAACAGGCTGCGCGACGCTCTTTTACGAACAAAGAAAAAGAAAGTACCGGGTATAAATTTAGATTCATACGGCACGATTGAGGTGGTAGCCAATGGCTCGAACACTTGCCCGTAGATTATCCAAGGTTGCCTACTTCCTGTTAATCCTGTTCGTTATTGGGCGTTCCTTGGGTGACCCGTACTTGTGGGTTAATCATGACCTTGGCTATTGGGTGGTACATCTGTTTTACGGTAATGAAGATGCAGGAGTGGAGAACATCGAAGATGTGTTTTTCTACATCGCTTTTATTACCGAGATCGCAGCAACAACAGCAATTTATCTCATAACGATGAAGTTGATCAGAAAAATAAGGAGCAAATGAAATGCCAATCCCTCCGTACATGTGGCTTAAAGACGATGGCGGTGCAGACATTAAAGGATCTGTAGATGTTCAAGACCGTGGCGGCAGCATTGAGATTATCGGATTGAGCCACGGTATTAACTTACCTGTGGACAATGCCAACGGTAAGATCACTGGTACGCGCCAGCATTCATCAATGATGATTGAAAAAGAAGTTGATAGCTCTACCCCGTACCTTTATAAGGCTGCGGCAACGGGCCAGACGCTGAAATGCGCCGAGATTCGTTTCTACCACATCAACGACGCAGGGCAGGAGGTAGCTTATTACTCTGTCCTGATGGAGAATGTGAAGGTTACAGGCGTTAACTGCGGCGTTCCTAACTGCAAACTTGCAGCTAACGACAAGATGAATCACATGGAATCAGTGGCGATGCAGTACGAAAAGATTACCTGGAAGATTCACGACGGTAACATTCAGTATACGGACGCCTGGAACGAGCGCCCAACAGCATAAAGAAAGGGGGCCTTGTTGCTATCCGTGTGCATTTTCCTTATCGCCGGCGTTTACGTTCCATCACTACGGTAGGCTGCTTGGGTGCCGCACCTGTCGATTGAACTGGGCGACGTACCGTCCTGCAAGGGGGGCCTGCTGGGGGACACGGCATCCAGTACGGGCTGGTGAACGAGCTCAGGAGCATGCGTCGCAGCTACGTGCGCCACCCGCTGCTGAACATTCTCTTCCATTTAAATGTCTGCACCAAGCCTAGCGCAGTGCGTAAATATGCACGCCTATGCACTTATTTTGCTGAATATAAGATGCGTCTTCAATAATTATATAAATATCTTATATGACTTATTAGAAATGTTTTTGCTATCGGAAAGTTATTTTCTATTGAAGGCTGGATAACTTTATGAAAACGATCGCTTTTTATACTCAGCATTAACCATGCCAATTTTAAATTATTTTGCTTTTTTAGGTTTTAAATTAATTTTTTATGATTATTTTAAGCAATTTATAGCGTTTCTTGATGTTAATGAAATGTAGTTTAGTAAAGTGGGTGTTATTTTTGCATAGATTCCACACGGCATTCTTAGCCTTTTTATCTCATTAAATGAGAATTATTTTTATTTATTTATATTCAATAAAAACAAATGCTTAAGTTTTATCGCCCATGCAAAAATGATGGTTATCAATATTTTTATATAAGGACCATCGTTTTTTTCTAACATGTTGTTAAGTGATTTCTTGTTATTGTTATGTGAAAGCTATAGAGCATTTTATGGAATCCTTTAGTTGCCGTTGAAAATGCAGATTTAAACGCTAGTTCTGGGCAGTTGTTTATATAGTGAGGATTAGTATGATGCTGACACTATGTAAAGCTCATCAGTGTCATCATTTCGAGATAGAAAGAATGAATAAAATATACCGTGTCGTCTGGTGCCACTCGCGGCAGCAGTGGATTGTGTCGTCTGAATTTGCAAAGGGCCATACTAAGAGTACTTCTCGGGCCAGTAATAAACCGCGAGTGTCACTGATTGAAAATAGCAAACGGGCGTTAGTCGCGGCGGTAACAGGGTTGGTTGTTTTTTCAGCTGTTCCTGCGCAGGCGGCAACGCTTCCTGAGGGTTATGGCAACGGTATTCACGGTACGAGCGCCTATCCTTCGACTGCTATGGCTTATGGGGATCATGCCCTTATTGATGTCGGTGCGGATGGCTCAATTCTTTACGGTATCAATTCCACCATCAATGCGAACGCGACCAACTCTATCATCATGGGGGGAAACTCCTCTATTGCTGCGGGCAGCAAGTCGGCGGTGGTCCTGGGAAACGATTCCAGCGCGAATAAAGATAATGCGATTGTTTTAGGTAACACCTCCAACGCCAACCAGAGCAACGCCGTCATTATCGGTAACAACTCCAGGGCAGACGGAGAAAATTCGCTGGTGTTCGGTAACAGCGCCCTGACGGCTAATAACGATGCGGTTGCTATCGGTACCGGCTCCCAGGCGCTGGCAGAGCAGTCTCTGGTGCTCGGTATCGGTGCAGCATCTCACCAGGCGAAAGCGATTGCTATCGGCTCCGGGTCTGATGCCAACGGTGAAAATGCGGTGGTGTTGGGGACCAATGCCAGCGCCAGCGCCAACGATGCGGTCGCCATCGGTACCGGCGCTCAGGCCACCGGCGTTAACTCCGTCGCGCTGGGGACGGGGTCCGTTGCCAGCGGCAGCAGTACCGCAACGGCCCGGTCTGCCGGGCTCAGCGATTACAACAGCGATACGATCAACGGGGTAAACCTTCAGTTCAGCACCACCGGCCACCCGCTGGGTGAAATCAGCGTGGGCAGCGTGGGCAGCGAGCGCCGCATCACCAACGTCTCTGCGGGTCTGATTGGCGCATCCAGTACGGACGCCATCAACGGCAGCCAGCTCTATGCGGTCGCCACCAAGCTGGGCCAGACGGAAAATAACAACACTTTTATCACCAACCAGGTCAGCGGCATCGACAGCAACGTCAAAAAAGGTCTGAATTTTAGCGCCAACAGCGGCGCCGATGTTAATCGCCAGCTTGGCGATACTCTGGCGGTGACCGGCGGATACAGCGCTGGCGGTGCGACCTCTGGCGAAAACGTAACAACCCATACCTACAGCGACGCCAGCGGCAAAGTGGGCATTGCTATTGAGCTGGCGAAAGATGCGACCTTTGACAGCGTCACCACCGGCAATAGCCTGCTCAATAATCAGGGTCTGACGATCGCAGGCGGAAGCTCCCCGGTCACGCTCACCGGTAACGGCCTTGATAACGGCAACAATAAAATCCTCAACGTCAACGACGGCACTATCGCCTCAGACAGTAAGGATGCGGTGAACGGCAGCCAGCTCTACTCTCTGCGCGAGAGCATCAACAACATTTCCACCGGCACCGGCGGTGGTAAACCCTGGATGCTCTCCAGCACCAGCGCCGGGGAGACGCATGCGGCGGCAGCGATTGCCGGAAACGAAGTGAATCTCGCTAACACCGACGGCAACCTGACTATCGACCAGCAGGATCCGGACGCTAGCGGAAAATCGCAACTGACCTTTGGCCTGGCGAAAGATCTCACCGCAGACAGCGTGACCACCGGCACCACCACCGTCAGCGACGGCGGCGTGACCGTGAGCGGCGGCGATAAGCCGGTAACCCTGACCAAAGACGGCCTCGACAACGGCGGCAACACCATCACCAACGTCGCGGACGGTAAGGTCGGAGAGGGCAGCACCGACGCGGTGAACGGCGGGCAGCTCAACACCGTTCAGACCCAGGTCGATAAAGGCATGACCTTTGCCGGGAACAGCGGCGACGCGGTAACGCGTAAGCTCGGCGACACCCTGGCGATTAAAGGCGGTCTGGATGCAGACAAAGCCAGCTCCGGTCAGAACGTCATCACCCGCACCACGGCGGACGGTCTGAGCATTGAGCTTGCCAGGGACGCGAACTTCGACAGCGTCACCACCGGCAATACGAAAGTGAGCGACGTCGGCCTGTCCGTCACCAATCCTGCCACTGGCTCCGCGGTTAATGTTACCGGTAATGGTCTGGACAACGGCGGGAATAAAATCACTCACGTAGCCGACGGTGAGGTGAGTACGGGCAGTACCGATGCAGTCAACGGTGGCCAACTGAGCGACGTAAAAGCGTTGGCGGGTAAAGGCTGGAATGTCTCGAGCACCAGCGGCGGCATCGCGGCGGCCGCGCAGCAGGTGGCGCCGGGCAGCGAAGTGAACTTCGCCAACGCCGACGGCAACCTGACCATCGCCCAGCAGACCGACGCGCAGGGAAAAACGGCGCTGACCTTTGGCCTGGCGAAAGATCTCACCGCAGGCAGTCTGACCACCGGCACCACCACCGTCAGCGACGGCGGCGTGACCGTGAGCGGCGGCGATAAGCCGGTAACCCTGACCAAAGACGGCCTCGACAACGGCGGCAACACCATCACCAACGTCGCGGACGGTAAGGTCGGAGAGGGCAGCACCGACGCGGTGAACGGCGGGCAGCTCAACACCGTTCAGACCCAGGTCGATAAAGGCATGACCTTTGCCGGGAACAGCGGCGATGCGGTAACGCGCAAGCTCGGCGACACCCTGGCGATTAAAGGCGGGCTGGATGCAGACAAAGCCAGCTCCGGTCAGAACGTCATCACCCGCACCAGCGCCGACGGCCTGAGCATTGAACTTGCCAGGGACGCGAGCTTTGACAGCGTCACCACCGGCGGCACGGTGGTCAACGGCGCCGGAGTGACCATTGCCGGCGGCGCGGCGGGCAGCGCGGTCAGCCTGACTGATAAAGGACTCAATAACGGCGGCAATACGCTGGTTAACGTGGCCGCAGGCGAGGTCAGCAGTACCAGTACCGATGCGGTGAACGGCAGTCAGCTCAACGCCGTTCAGCAGCAGGCCGGTAAAGGCTGGAACGTCTCAAGCACCAGCGGCGGCATCGCGGCAGCCGCGCAGCAGGTGGCGCCGGGCGGCGAGGTGAACTTCGCCAACGCCGACGGTAACCTGACCATCGCCCAGCAGACCGACGCGCAGGGTAAAACGGCGCTGACCTTTGGCCTGGCGAAAGATCTCACCGCAGGCAGCCTGACCACCGGCACCACCACCGTCAGCGACGGCGGCGTGACCGTGAGCGGCGGTGATAAGCCGGTAACCCTGACCAAAGACGGCCTCGACAACGGCGGCAACACCATCACCAACGTCGCCGACGGTAAGGTCGGCGCGGGCAGCACCGACGCAGTGAACGGCGGGCAGCTCAACACCGTGCAGACCCAGGTCGATAAAGGCATGACCTTTGTCGGGAACAGCGGCGACGCGGTAACGCGCAAACTCGGCGACACCCTGGCGATTAAAGGCGGTCTGGATGCAGACAAGGCCAGCTCCGGCCAGAATGTCATCACCCGCACCACGGCGGACGGTCTGAGCATTGAGCTTGCCAGCGACGCGAACTTTGACAGCGTGAAAACCGGCAATACCACCATCAATGATGGCGGGCTGTCTGTGACCAATCCCGCGTCGGGCTCCAGTGTGAAAGTGACCGGCAGCGGCCTCGACAACGGTGGGAACAAAATCACCAATGTGGCCGACGGTAAGGTTGGAGAGGGCAGCACCGATGCGGTTAACGGCGGCCAGCTGAATGAGGTGAAAACCGTGGCGGGCAAAGGCTGGAACCTGAGCACCCGCAGCGGCGACGCAGTCACCGCCGCGCAGCAGGTGGCTCCGGGCAGCGAGGTGCAGTTTGCCAATCGCGATGGCAACCTGACCGTGACCCCCACCGCTGATGCCAGTGGCAATACCGAGCTGACCTTTGGCCTGGCAAAAGATCTCACCGCAGGCAGCCTCACCACCGGAGGTACGGTGATAAGCGACGGCGGCGTCGTCATCGGTAGCGGAGAGGGGGCCGTCAGCCTGAGCAGCGGCGGCCTGAACAACGGTGGCCATAAAGTCACTAATGTGGCGGACGGCGACATTGCCGCCAACAGCAAGGACGCGGTTAACGGCGGACAAATCAGCAGCCTGGTGAGCAATACCGAGAGTAAGGGGCTGAACTTCACCGCCAATACCGGCGCGCCGGTGCATAAAGATCTCGGCACGACGCTGGCGGTAACGGGTGCCTATCAGGGCAGCGGTGAAACGTCAGGTGAAAACGTCATCACCAAAACCACCGATGACGGGCTGACCATCGAGCTGGCGAAGGATGCCACCTTCAGCAGCATCACCACCGGCAGCAGCGTGCTGAATAACGGCGGTCTGACCATTGGCGGCGGTGTGGGAACCGTTATCTTAAGCGGCGCGGGCCTTAACAACGGCGGTAACAAAATCATTAACGTCGCGGCCGGGGAGCTGAGCGAAAACAGCGCCGACGCGGTAAACGGTAGCCAGCTGTACAAGGTCAGCCAGGACGTCAGCAACATCAAAAATGTCACCGACAGCGGCTGGAATATCTCCACCCAAACCACTCGCGGCGCGCGCGCCAGCGCCCAGGTCTCGCCGACCAGCGGGCTGACCGTGATCAACACAGACGGCAACCTGAGCATCGTGCAGCAGCGCGACGAGCAGGGCGGCACCGATCTGACCTTCGGTCTGGCGCCGAACCTCACGGCGGACAGCGTCACCACCGGCAATACGACGGTGAATACCGGCGGCGTGGCGATGAAAGACGATGCGGGGCACGCCACGGAGGTCTCCGCCTCCGGTATGACGGTCTCCAACGGCAGCGGTCCGTCAACCACGGTCAATGCCGGGGATGTCACCGTCGGCAATGTTCACGTTGATGGCAGCACCAATACAATCGGCGGGCTCGCCAATACCACCTGGACCGGCACCGCGACCAGCGGTCAGGCGGCAACGGAAGATCAGCTCAGCCAGGCGATCGGTCAGGTCAATGAGGCGGTCAACAACTCCGGCTGGACCGTAAAAGCGCAATCCGGCAGCGACGCCAAAATTGCCAATAACGGTTCAGTGCAGTTCACCGGCGCGGATGACAACATCAAAGTGACCCAGACCGGCAAGGACAATAACGGTGTGGTGCAGATTGCGTTGAGCAACGATCTGAAGGTCGGCAGCGTCACGGCAGATACCCTTACCGCCGGATCGACCACGGTGAACAACGGCGGTGTCACCATTACCGGAGACACCTCGACGGTTACCCTGACGGATAAGGGGCTGGATAACGGTGGGAATAAAATCACTCACGTCAGCGGCGGCCAGCTCACTGCCGACAGTCAGGACGTCGTGAATGGCTCCCAGCTCTATCAGACCAATCAGCGGGTGGCGAATCTGCAGACTGAGTCGGGCTTCTTCCAGGTCGATACGCCAGCCAAATCCAGGCGGCCAACCGTCCCCGGGCACAACGCGGCTGCGGGCGGCGCTAACGCGCTGGCCAGCGGCGACAACGCGCTGGCGGTGGGTAACGACAGCCGGGCCACCGCCAATAACGCCACTGCCGTGGGCAACCGCGCCCAGGCCAGCGCGGAGAGCGCGCTGGCGGTGGGCTATGGTGCGCAGGCTACCCATGCGAACAGCGTCGCGCTGGGTGCCGGGTCCCGTACCCGCGAGGGTGCCCAGAGCAACTATCAGGCGGCGTTTGTCGGCCAGAGCAGCTCGCTTGGCGAGGTGAATATCGGCTCCCGGACCCTCAGCGGCGTGGCGCCGGGGCGTAACGATGATGATGCGGCGAACGTTGCTCAGCTCAAAGCCGGCGTTGCGGCGGCCACCAACTACACCGACAACCGCTTTGGTCAGGCGATGAGCCACATTGATCATGTCCAGAACAAGCTGCGGGCTGGCGTTGCCAGTGCGATGGCGATGGCCGGTCTGCCTCAGGCCTATCAGCCGGGCGCCAGCATGTTCAGCATGAGTGGCGGCACCTATGCGGGCGAGTCGGCGATGTCGATGGGCTATTCCACCGCGTCGGACAACGGTAAGTGGATCTATAAAGCCGCTGCCAGCACTAACACCCGCAATGATACGGGCGCCACCATCGGTATCGGGTATCAGTGGTAAGTCTGCGGCCTTAACTGGAGTGAGAGTATTTATGAAAACAACACATTTTCGCCGGCTGACCCTGACGCTCGGCGCATGCCTGCTGATGGCCGGCTGCACCATGCACACCAGCCGCAACATCAGCGACAGCGGCAAGCCGGAACAGATCATTTATCCCGATCCGGACAGCAAAGTCGCCATGGGGCAAAAAGAGGGGAGCTATCCGGACGGTGCGGCGCTGGCCAAACTGCGCCCGGGCATGACCAAAGCCCAGGTGCGCCAGCTCATTGGGTCGCCGCACTTTAAAGAGGGGTTCTATTTCGTGCGCGAGTGGGACTATATCTTCCACTTCCCGAGCAATGGCCTTGTGCGTACCTGTCAGTTTAAGGTGGTGTTTGATAAGGATTATCTCGCACAGCATTATTACTGGAGGGATGAGGCCTGCAGCGTATTTGTCAAAAAAGCGATGTAAGGACTCTCTGTCCGCATAACTGAATCGTAGCGGTGCAGAATATATTCCTGCTGCGATGACCTGAGCGTGGGCCCTGCGGTCCACGCGCACTACTTTTTGTTAATTAAGTGAGTCGTTATGAATAAATCCCTGAAAATCGTGGCCGGTATGGCTGCACTGGTGCTTTTGGCCTGCGCGGGATATGGGGTCAACCACTATTATACGCAACCTTCAGCACAGGCGACCACTGCCGAGGCGGCCGCCCCAGACAATACGCCTTTCCCGGAGGCGAAGCTGGAGGATATTACCCTGCAAATTCATCAGGTAGCTGACAATGTGGTCCATGATATTGATACTTATGACCCGGTTAAAATCGGCCAGGTTTGGGACGCCGCCTCTGATCTTGCTAAAAGGAACCTGCCCCGCAATACATTTATTAATAGCGTAACTGCGATACATCAGGAGTTAGGCAGTCTGGTCAATCGCCAGTACGTGAATACGCTTTATAAAAACTTTCCCGGTACCGCCGATATCCCTGCCGGGCAGTATATTACCGTGAATTATTTGACGCAGTTCAGCAATGAAAAAAAACCGCGTAAAGAGGCAGTTGTTTTTATCTTTCTGAATAAACAGTGGCGAATGGCGGATTACAGTATTTTAAATAATATGTAAGTGCCTGCTGAACCCTCAAATACATAGCGTTATCCGCACAATGCAACCACCTGGGTATTTACGGAGTAATAACATGCCGCAATGGCAATACGTACTGTCAGCGCTGCTGATAGCCGCGGGCACTCTGCTGACCACTGCACAAGGTGCTTCGCATGAGCACTGGAGTATTGCTCAGGCGCGCGAGAGGCCCTTGCAGATTGAGTCCTGGGTACTGGACTGTACCGGTGCGCAGCAGCCTTGCCAGGTCTTTCAGGAGTTGACCCGCACCGACACCGGCAGGCGCGCGCTGCTGGTCAAATTTGTCCCCTCCGGCATGAAAAAAGTGCGCATGATCGTCGGGACGCCGTTGGGCGTGAATCTGGAGAACGGCGTGGCCTTTACGCCGGATCACAACCTCCTGCCGACGGTACTCCCTTTCAGCGGCTGTCTCCATGAGGGGTGCCTCGCCGAGGCTAACATTGACGGAGCCCGGGCGGTCGAGGGCCTGACCAGCATGGATATTCGCTATCTGCAGGGGCAGACGCCCGTCAATTTTTCCCTGAATCTGAAGGGATTATCTGCTGCGCTGACGATGGCCCAGCGTCACTTTGAGCGTCACGCATCGGGAACTGAGCAATGAAAGGAATAGGGGGAGTTGCGCTGCTGCCGGTGGCGCTGGTGATAGGATGTCTCGCAGGCTACGCCTTGAGCAGATCCGCTGCGCCCGTCGCGAGCGTGCAGACTGCGGCGCCGAAGGCCAATCGCCCGGACGCGCTCGATGCCCGCTATCAATCCTGGCACCTGAACTGCGCCTCCCGCGGCCCGGAGAGCGCACCCTGTGAGGTCTCCGCTTCCCTCGTGGAGCAGGGCCGGACGCTGGGCAACATTACGCTGGTCCCCAATCCGCACGGCGCGAAGCTGATGCTGCGATTGCCGCTGGGAATTGACGTTCAGTCCGGAGTGATATTTACCCTGCTGGGTCGGAAAACGGAAGGCAGTAAGCAACTGAGCGTCAGCCGCTGCGACGCCGAAGGCTGTCTGAGTATTCTGGATCTCCCCCAGCCGCTGTTTAACAGCCTCAGCGAAATTGGCGAGATCAGAACCCGGGTCAGAATGCTGCACAACGGCCCGCAGATAACGCTGAACTGTTCCGCAGCCGGTCTGGCACCCGCCCTGCTGGCGATGAATGCGTGGCAGTAGGGCATTAACGGGAGGACTGAGGCTGAGAGCCTGCACACAAATTTGCGTCATTGCCTGAATTTGCTATGTTCGATTTAACGTCAAAACCAGGTTAATTATGGATGAAAAAGAGTGGCAGGCTCTGGCTAACGAACTTGTTTGGTCTTTACAGGGATGATGGAAGTATTGATGATTATATTTTTATCAGCGGTGTACGGCGCTCAAACGTCAGGATACATCCTCTAAGGCCGGATGGCTCCGGTACGTCGTGGGGCTGTATTACCTTCTTCCGAAGTAGCGAGTTCAGCGCATTTCGCAATTCCTTACTCTGGATACAGAAGTGCAAGGTTAATGGTACAAATTTGATGGCATATGGAATAGTGACGGTAAAAGGTTCAGTTACGGGGCCATGTTATGTCAGGTAAAAAACGCCTCTATCCGCTGCTTTGGGTTGTCATCACGCTTTGTCTGATCAGAAGCCGAATCCTGCTCGGCGTGGCTGATGAAATACTCGTCTCTATCGATCGGACGTGCAGGACTTTATCCACGCAGTGTACCGGCAGCGATTACAATTCAGCGCTGCTGGTCACCGCGCTGCTTATTAATGGTATGGCGGGGTTCATACTGGTTGGCGTTACTGCGAAGATTGTTCATACGGTGCGAAGAACATCGTAAGAGTTCGCCAGAACGCATTGGATACTTAAGGCGTAAAACGTGCTCCTCAGGCTGTTAGCGTTATCAAACGCCCGGTTGCTGCGGCCGGTCAGTTCGCCATCGATCCTCCCCCGGTGGCTCACGGAATGGGTATGCAGGAGCGCAGGGCAAGGGCGAAGTACTGTTAGTGCTGTAGGCCGGCGCAAGCGAAGCGCCGCCCGGCATAAGGGCCATGCCGGTATCTGACCCCCTCGCGGATGCCGGCTTATCATCGTACTCACCCCACCTCAATCTCCTCAATCCCCAAATGGTGCGCCATCTCGCGCAGGATAATCAGGTAGCCGTAAAAGTGCGGATCGTCGGCAAACTCCCCCTCGCGCAGCGGGCTGCCGGAAATAACATCCGCCACCCGATTAAAGAGATCCTCAAGCTGGCACTGCGTCAGCGTCCCTTCCGCTCCGGCGATGCGGGCGATCTCGCGCAGGGTGTCGTCGGCGCAGGTGAAACGTTCACTCACGCGGTGCAGCGCCGGGGTTGCCTGGATGCAGTCTTCAACGGCGGCGATCGCCAGCTCGACTTCATAGGGCGTGGGGCGCGGCGGGTGGCGGAAATAGTGCCCGGCGATCGCGGCGTAGCCTATCGGCAGGGCGATGGCCGGCTGGCTAAACTGCAGACTGTTTTCGCCGATTGAAAAGGTGGGCTCGTCCATAAGTGCCTCGCGGGTCAGAGTGTCAAAAACGTGAAAATCTACTATAGCCCCGGAAATAGCCAAAAGATACCGGAGCTACCACGCGTAGCTCCGGCACGCTTCGCGCAGCAGGTCCAGGAACCGGCGGGCGTTAGTGGTCATCGCCGACTTCTGCGACCACACCGCGCAGTACTGGGCGGCGGGAAGCTGGCTGATGGGCAGCGTCACCAGTTTGTCCGCCATCTGCAGCGGGCTTGCCGCGGAGCGGGCGACGATGGTCAGATAATCGGAACCCAGCACCATATTCATTCCTGTTATCACCGAGTCGGTGCGCAGCGGCGTCACCGAAATCTGTCGGTAAAAGTGCGCCAGCTCGTTTTGCAGATGATGGTAGTAGCCCTCCGTGGACTCCGGCAGCAGCCATCTGGCATCTTTCAGCGCGAACAGATCGCGCTCCTGCGCGTGTGGGTGACCTTTGCGGGCGATCACGCAGAACGGGGCGGTAAACAGCGGCTCGATCATTACGCCCTCCGGCGGCCGCATCGGATCGATGCTGCCGATAGCCAGATCGGTTTCGCCGCTGCGGATGCCGGGCAGCAGGGAGTTGAGCTGTCCCTCCCTGACCGTCAGCGTCACCTGGGGCAGCGCACTCTTATAGGTTTGCGCGATCTGCGGAAATACCGTCAGCGAGATAAGCGACGACAGGCCGACGGTCAGGCGACCGTGGGTGAAGTAATTTATCTGCTCCACCTCTTCGGCGGCCCGGCGCAGCTCCTCCATGATCCATTCAGTGCGGCGGGAGAAGGCCAGTCCGGCTTCGGTCAGCGTCACACCTTCGCTGCTGCGCAAAAAAAGCTGCGTGCCTAAAGTTTGCTCCAGCTCACGCAGCGTGCGGCTTAACCCGGGCTGAGTGACGCCGAGCTCCCTCGCCGCCGAGCGTACGCTGCCTCTGCGGGCTACGGCTCTGAACGCCTGCAATTGCGCCGTTTTGGGTAAATATTTCATCCTTTTCCCTATAACAAAAATGCATCGCCTATAAAAAAACTACATCTTCCCGCGATCCGGGTAAAGCCATAATCTTTTTGCTGCTATGCGCAACCGTTCCTTTCCCTTGCCTCAGGATGCGAAGAATGAAAAGCCAGCCGCAGATGATTTTATTGCTCTTTATTGGTTACGTGTTCGTTTACCTCGACAAAACGGTGACCGGCTTCGCGCTGCTGCCGATTGAAAAGGAGTTCGGCCTCAGCACCTCGCAGCTGGGGCTGATTACCGGCGTGTTCTTCCTCGCCTATTCGCTGTTTCAGGTGCCGGCGGGCTGGCTGAACGACCGCATCGGTTACAAAACCATGCTGATCCTCTCGCTGACCTGCCTCGGACTGTGCGCCATTTTCTTCGGCGCGCTCGGCTTGAGCTTCGGCCTGCTGCTGCTGTTTCGCTTCCTCGCCGGGATCGGCCACTCGGGCTATCCCTGCTCCTGCGCGAAGGCGGTGGTCAGCAACTTCAGCGTTGAGAAACGCACTTTTGCCCAGTCGGTGCTGCTCTCCTCGGCGGGACTGGCGATGACCGCCGGGCCGATTGTCGCCGTAATGGCGCTGGAGAAACTCGGCTGGCACAGCGCCTTTACCGTTCTCGGCGTGGCGGCCTGCGTGATGGCGGTGCTTATCTGGCTGCGGGTGCCCGCGCCCGCGCAGGTTGAGAAGGTGCAGGTGCAGCGAAGCGCGCCGGCGCTGTGGCGCAACCCAACCGTGCTGCTGCTGTTTATCGCCATCTTCTGCGTCAACGTCCCCAGCTATGGGCTGATGAGCTGGCTGCCGCGCTTTCTGGTAGACGGCCGCGGGATGTCGATGGATATCTCGGGCTACATTTTCGCCGTTGGCGGCGCCGGGATCTGGATCTCTTCCCTGTGTACCGGCTGGCTGGTGGGCAAATACTTTTTCGGCCGCGAGCCGCAGGTGATCCTCGTCTGTGCGGCAGTGAGCGCGGCGGCGATCCTCGCCCTTTTTTATACCACCACGGCGCTGGCTGCCGGGGTGCTGCTGTTTATCGGCGAAGTTTTCCTGATGGCCACCTTCGTGACCGCCTTTACGCTGCCGATGAAGCGGCTGCCGGAAAATATTATGGGCGCCGCGATGGGATTCATTAATACCGGCGGTACGCTGGGCGGTTTTGTCTCACCGATTGTGATTGGCTTCCTGCTCGGCCAGGGCGGCGGCTATCAGAGCACCTTTATCTTCCTCGCCCTGGCGATGCTCTGCGCCGGGCTGGCTATTTTACCGCTAATGCGGCAGAAGGCGGCGCCTTCTGTACCCGCTATTGATTAAAGGAGAGCAGCATGAATAACGACATTCAGGCGATGATCAGCGACGCGCACGGCGACGTTATCCGCTGGCGCAGGCACATCCACGCCAGTCCCGATCTTTCGTTCCATGAAAAGCCGACGGCGGACTATATCGCCGCCGAGCTGGCCCAGTTCCCGGGGCTGGAAATAACCCGGCCGCTGGAGAACAGCGTGGTGGCGCTGCTGAAGGGCGAATATCCCGGCCCGACCTGGGCGCTGAGGGCCGATATTGACGCCCTGCCGCTGCAGGAGACCAGCGGTGAAACGTTCGCTTCCGCGAAGCCTGGCGTCATGCACGCCTGCGGGCACGATGCCCACGCCGCCATGCTGATGGGGGCGGCCAGCGTACTGTGCAGGCTGCGCGATCGGCTGCGGGGCAGCATTAAGTTTATCTTCCAGCCCGCAGAGGAAGTACCGCCGGGCGGTGCCCGCGAGCTGGTGGCGGGCGGCGTTGTGGATGACGTTGAGCATATTTTCGGTCTGCATATGGCGCCCAACTTTCCGACCGGCAAAATCGTCCTCAAAGAGGGCGTCTACGTCGCCTCCAGCGATAACTTCGATATCACCATTTCCGGGCGCGGCGGGCACGGTTCGGTTCCGCACCTGTGTATCGACCCGCTGGTTATCGGTGCCGAAATGGTGATGGCCCTGCAAAACGTGGTAGCCCGCAACATCGATCCGCTGAAGGCGCCGGTGCTAACCGTCGCGACTTTCCAGGCGGGTGATAGCTACAATGTGATCCCGGACAGCGCCCGGCTTGCCGGGACGGTGCGCACCCACGATGCGCAGGTGCGGGAGCAGGTGCAGCACCTGATGCAGCGCATTCTCTCCGGCGTGGCTGCGGCGCACGGTGCCGGCTGCGACATCCGCTGGCAGGAGGGGTATGCCGTGGGCAATAACCATCCCGAGGCCTGCGGCATCGCTATCGACGCGATCCATCGCCACTTTGCCGACGGGACGCTGACGATGGCCGACGCTCCGCTGTTCGGCAGCGAGGATTTCTCCTCCTATCAGCAGAAGGTGCCGGGGGCGTTTCTGTTTATCGGCTGCGGGAACGAAGAGAAGGGCGCGACGTGGGGGCTGCACAACCCCAACTTCCGCATTGATGAAGACGCCCTTGCGGTGGGCGTGAAGGCGCATGTTGCGCTGGTGAGCGGCCTGCTGGGCGACTGATAAAAAAACGCCCGGCGCAGGCCGGGCGGATGCTTTAGTAAGCCGGGTACCGCTCCAGCAGCATCTCCAGCCGCCAGCGGATGTCGGCATCCAGCGGCGCCTTTTCACTGTAGGCCCTCACGCCCGCCAGATCGTCCGCCACCAGCTCATCGTGTTTATCGCCCATCATGCCGTTGATGGCCGCCATAAAGCGCGAAACCTGATAAGCCTGCCCGTTGCCGGGGTTAATCGAGCGCAGGGTATCGTAAAAAGAGACCTGCTGGCTGATGATTTTACGCACGTCGTGAAATTCGCGCCCGGTCAGCAGCTGGCGGGAGATCATCTCCTGCAATTTGCGCATTTGCTCCTGGCGATAGGTCATAAATTTATCCGCGCTGACCAGGTGAGCATGGCGCAGGGAATAGTTCACCATATTCCACACCGGTGCGCTGAGCAGAACCTTAAGAAATTTCCCCCAGCGTGCGGTCATTGCGGCATTATTATTGCGAAATGCATCCTGGAATCGCCCGAGAAATACCGTGGTCTTTCTGAAGAGGAACGGTACCTTATGAGTTTTGGTATATAGCATCAGCGCAAAACGTAAATGTTTGTAGCGCGAACGTATATATTTGTATTCCTTTCGTTCGTCCTCTGACAATTCGCCCGTGGTCAGCTGCTTATTAATTAGCGCAAGCAGCGCCTGGCGGCTGACGCCGTCTTCCCAGTACTTAAGGCACAGGTCATAGTTTTCCTTAATCCGCGCCGCGCTGCATGATAAATCAATGCGTTGCGGCAGGCTGACCTGCTTGTCGGCAATATCGTCTTCATCAATAGCGATAAACAGGCGGCGTTCAGCATCGCTGATTGATTTACCGAAATTGACATAACCGGGGCCGGAATTAGCTATTTTGCTATCATCATAAAAAGCATTTTTACGGGCTGCAGTAGTGAGTTCGCTCATACTTTTCACTCTATTTTAACCCGACGTTTACAGTAATTATTTTTTTATCTGTAGTGACGGCGGCGATACGGGAGTTAAGCTGATTGCTTTGCCTCATGACAGTGCAGCTTGCTGTGGGTAGTCAGGGGCGAATAGTTCAGCCATTCGTTCAGTAGTGCCTATTCTGGCAGTCATGTCTTAACGAATTCTTAATTCCCGTAAGATTTAGTGAAACGAGAGATAAACGTACTGCAATTAGATCTGTCCGGCGGCGGCTGCGCCAATTCGCAGGGCGGGATTGACCTTCTCCAGACGGTGGCAACCGTCAGGTTGTCCACCGCCTGCGCAACGGGTAGCTCACCGCGATGCCGTGAAAGGGTAAAAAGTGCTGATACAAGTTGTGCACTGAGTGCATCACCCGCGCCGTTGGCAGATCTGCCAAAGGCTCAGTTTCGTGGCCTGCGTAAGAAGCCCCCCGGCGGGCAGAACTAATGTGTAGCGTTCGCTGAAAATTGGCATAAAAAGCCTATCTTCTCAGCACAGGCTCTCGCCACCTAGCCGGATACCCCCCGCGATCCTGCCAATCAGTTAGGCAATGCAGCGCGACAGCGCCGCTTCGTCGCCAAATGGGGGTAGTTCGATGGCACAATGATTGATTTAAATCGGTAACTGTAAGGTTAGTATCAGTATCGATACAGGACTGATGTACGCAGCTAATATTTATTCTCAATATAAATCGCCGAAAATCAAACTCTATCTGGTTGCAATAACCCTGTGCTGAGTGTGTTATTTATTGACGGGACTTAATGTGTGGTTAGTAATGAGGTCCACTCCACAGAAATATAGTCTGTAGCGTTAATTGTTGTGATGACGCTCTCAATTCTGTTTTTCCGGGCATACGCAGATATTAATCCCATGCTAGTAATTTTAGTCAGGAGGGATTTTAACGCTTGGGCGTTACACCCCTCCATTGTAACCGAAGTAATAAAATTTCAGATGCTGATTTGCCTTGCTGAATCAGCATCTTCCCGGGTCAGTGAATTGACAGCCCTCAGAGGTATTTGCCTCTGGGGGCTTTTGTTTTTATCAAAGGAGTTAATGATGTTAAAGCAGCGTCGGCTTTCACGAATTTTTGCTAAAGATGGTAAGTCAGTAACCTTAGCGCTTGATGGTTACTATTTTTCGACAAAAACCAACGGAATAGATAATACGATTCGCCAGCTTTCCAGACTCACTGAAAGTGGACTTGATTGTGCGCTGGTGACCTATGGCATGCTTAAGAATTTCGGTGAGGAATTAAATGCGATTCCGGTGATATTACGCGTCGATAGCACGGTAAGCATTTTTGATAACACAGTGCCTGATACCACGTCCGTTTTCTCCGTTGAGGATGCTCTCGCCGCAGGGGCAGACGGTGTGGTCTGCATGACCTTCCCTGGTGCGTTTAATGAGGAGAAGACGCACGTGATGGCAATGCGACTCGCACAGGCCGCAGACCGTTGGAACGTGCCGCTGATCGTTGAGTCTCTGCCGTATGGCTATCCCGTTACCAGCGATGATTCAAATAACCCTGCGGTGATCGCCGCCTCCGCCCGTGCCGCCGTTGAGATGGGCGCTGATATTATTAAAACCCGCTTTACCGGCACTGCGCAGGACAGTCTGATCGTGGAGGCCGCTGGCGTCCCGGTACTGGCGCTCGGTGGACCAAAAACCGGCGCCGAGGGGTATTTCAAATTTGTACAGCATTGTATGCAGGTCGGGGCAAAAGGCGTTGCAGTGGGGCGAAATATCACCCAGGACCCTCATCCTGTAAAAATGGTTGCCGGCTTGAATGCCATTATTCATGAAAACGCCACGGCGGAAGAGGCTTATCGCCTCTATAAGGCAAGCTAACCGTGGAAGGAAATATGCTGTTAAATAAAACGGTGATCCCATCGGTCAGAAAATATAAGCATCTTGAGCGGGCGTTGCACTGCTCCTCAGAGTACGTTTTGCTGTCTGAGGCGAATATTGGCAATTTGCAGTCATTAGTTGGGAAATGCCATAAAAAAAGTAAAAAGGTGTTGGTGCATCTGGAGTTACTCAACGGTTTTAAGCCCGATCAGACTGGAATTCACTTGTTGAAGCACTATTTCAAAGTAGATGGTGTTATTTCTTCTAATCTTTCTGCTCTGCGTTTTGCCAAAAAAGAGGAACTCTTAACTATTTTTCGCGTACTGCTGATTGACTCGCGCTCTCTCGATCAATCTCTTGGCCTGGTTGAGCATGCGTCACCGGATGCCATTGAAATTTTACCCGCAGAATATGCCTGTCAGTGTATTGAGTTAATTCGCAGGAATTTGTCTGATTCAGACCTGAAGTTTATTGCGGGAGGATTTGTTAAGCGTACCTACCTTGTAGACAAGATATTCCATGCCGGGTTTTCGGGCATAACCACTAGTGAACCCGGATTGTGGTGATAAAAGGAGTTGCGGTGATGAAAGATGAATTTGTAATGGGCATTGATAATGGTGGCACTCTCACCAAAGCGGCGATCTATGACCGCTCGGGGCGCGCTATTGCTAGTGCCTCTAAATCGACGAAAATGATCATGCCAAAAGCACTACACACCGAACGCGATATTGATGAACTGTGGGCTGCCAATATCGAGGTGATTAAGGCGGCAATTGCTCAATCGGGAATAGATCCCGCGCAGATTAAAGGTGTTGCCACTACCGGCCACGGTAATGGTCTGTATCTCGTTGATGAAAATGGACGGCCTGTCCGCAACGGGATTATTTCCACTGATGGCCGGGCCAAAGAGTATGTGGAAAAGTGGCAGCGAGCGCCGGCATTTGTGGAGGAGATTTTGCCGAAGACCATGCAGTCTGTCTGGGCAGGGCAGCCTGTGCCTCTGCTGGCGTGGCTGAAAGATAATGAGCCGGAGGCACTGGAGCGCACGCGCTACATTTTTATGATTAAAGATCTTATCCGCTTCTATCTTACCGGTGAGGCATTTCTTGAGCTGACCGATATTTCTGGCACCAATCTGATAAATGTAGGCAGTCGGGACTTCGATGATACGCTGTTGGCGTGGTGGGGCCTGGCCGAATTACGCGACAAGTTTCCCCCTATCTCATTATCGACGGCGCGCTGCGGAGCGATTACGCCCTCGGTAGCCCGGCTTACCGGGCTGGTCGCGGGGACGCCGGTATCCGGCGGCGTCTTTGATATTTCAGCTTCGGCCATTGCCTCAGGGATCCACGGTTTGAATAAGCTGGCGATTATCACAGGCACATGGAGTATTAACGAATACGTTACCGATGTGCCGGTTATTGATAAAAACCTTTTTATGACCTCTATCTATCCGATCGATGACCGATGGCTTGTCACTGAGGCCAGTCCGACCTCCGCTAGCAACTTGGAGTGGTTCATCAACACCTTTATGGAGAATGAGCGGGAACAGGAGGGGGACATTTATGCGTTGTGTAATGCCCTGGTCTCAGCCACTGCCCCGGATGAGAGTCAACTCCTGTTTTTTCCCTTCGTCTTCGGCTCAAACAGCATTCCCGATGCCTCTGCAGGCTTTATTGGCGTAAACAGTTTTCATAAAAGGGGGCATTTTCTGCGGGCGATTTATGAGGGCGTGGCCTTCAGTCATCTCTATCACGCGGAACGCCTGCGCACCCTCAATCCGCAGCTAAGCTCGACTATTCGCATTGCCGGCGGCGTGACCTACTCGGACGTCTGGCTGCAAATATTTGCCGACGTTTTTCAGGCTACGCTGGAAATTGTTGATGTTAAAGAGCACGGCACCCTCGGTACGGCGATGACCGCCGCCGTAATGGTTGGCTGGTTTGATGATGTCTTTGCGGCTGCCGATCGAATGGTTGGTGTTGCGCGCACCATTGAGCCAAATCCTGCTAATGCTGCGGTCTATCACGATAAATACCGGCTTTATAAAACACTGCTAGCTGAAATGCAGTCGCCGTGGAAGTACTACAGCCAGCATACGACCCACTGACGGGAGCAAATATGGATCTTCATTTAAATAAGCGAACCGCAATCGTCACCGGTGGTTCAGTAGGGCTGGGGAGAGCGCTGGTATTGTCGCTGGTAAAAGAGGGCGTCAATGTCTGCTTCACGTGGCAGCGTGATGAAGCCCGCGCCACACAGCTGATCGCCGAGGTTAAATCGGCTTATGACGTCGAGATTATTGCTGTCAATACCGATCTCAGCGATGAAAAGCACCGCGAACATCTTGTCTCAACCTGTATTCATCAGCTTGGCAATGTCGATATCTTAATCAATAACGCCGCCATCTGGCTCAGTGGCTACGTGCGGGAGATAGCCTCCGAAGATTGGGATAGGGTAATGAACGTTAACCTGAAGGCGGTATTTCATCTGAGTCAGCTATTTGTTAATCACTGCGAGGCGAAAGGTCAGCCCGGCACGATCCTAAACATCACCTCGCAGGCTGCCTTTCACGGCTCAACAACCGGCCATGCCCACTATGCTGCCAGCAAGGCAGGTCTGGTGGCATTCTCAATCTCTTTGGCGAGGGAGGTTGCGCAACAGAATATCAATGTCAATAACCTTGCCGTCGGCATTATGGACACCGACATGATCCGTAAAAATATTGAGCAAGATCCCAATTATTACCTTAGCCGTATTCCAGTAGGGCGTGTGGCCCAGCCAGAGGAGATTGCCGATATTGGTGTCTTTATGGTATCGCCCAAAACCCGCTACATGACGGGCGCTACGATCGATGTTACCGGCGGAATGTTAATGCGTTAATTCAGGAGCAGAATAATGAAATGTTTAGCGATTGCCGATCTTTTTATTCCCCCCACGATGATGGCGAGAGGTCTTGAAGCTCTGGCACAGCGCGGTATAGAGATTATGATCCGCGACTGGACACATGAGAGCGTGGAAAAACTGCAGCAGGACAATCTGCGCATTGAACTGGACGGCGCCGAGGCCGTTGCCTTACCTGCAGAGCTACTACAGGACGCGGAAGATGTCGATATTTTGATCACCCAATTTGCGCCGGTCAACAGTGCCGTACTGGCGAGGTTGCCAAAGGTGAAATATATCGGTGTGCTGCGTGGCGGTACCGAGAACGTCAATCAGCGGGCGGCAAAAGCGCGTGGCATCGAGGTGATTAATACCCCCGGACGTAACGCCCGTAGTGTGGCGGAATTTGCCGTTGGGCTGATTCTTGCCGAAATGCGTAATATTGCCCGTGCCCACGATGCGTTGCGGGACGGGCACTGGCGTAGCGAAAGCCCAAACCACGGTGCCATTGCGGAACTGGGCGGCAGAGTCGTTGGTCTGGTGGGTATGGGGCATATCGCTCGCCTGGTGGCAGGATTTCTCAGCGGATTTGGCTGCGATATTATTTTCTATGATAAATATGTGACGGCGGATGAGTGCTATCAAAAAGTGGAATCGCTGGATGAGTTGGTACAGCGCGCCGATGTAATATCGCTGCACGCGCGGTTGACGCCGGAGACGGAAAAGCTAATTAATTCCCACCATTTTGCGCTAATGAAGCCGGGGGCCATTCTCGTCAATACCGCCCGCTCGGGACTTATTGATGAAGCCGCACTTATTCATGCTCTGCAATCCGGGAAAATTATGGGCGCTGCGTTGGATACATTTGATGACGAGCCTTTGGCGAGTAATAGTCCGTTTTGTACCTTAAGTAATGTCACTATTACCCCGCACCTAGCGGGCAGTACCGCGGATGCCTTCAGCCGCTCCCCGGCACTTTTTGCCAATATTCTGTTGAGAAGGCTTGAACAGTAACCTTTATTATTTTCCTTTTAATACTCAGGGCGCAGTATTTTGCGCCTTAGATCCTGTCCCATCAGTGTAATGTACTTATCTGAGGGAGAAAGGTTCTCATCCATCTGCCCTTTAGAGGTTTTACTATGGATATTATTAACAGCATTATCAGCCTCGGCGCCTCTGTGATGATGCCGGTAATATTTTTTATTATTGCGCTCTGCTTTGGCGTAAAATCCGGCACGGCATTCAAAGCCGGGATGCTGGTCGGCATCGGTTTCGAAGGTGTCGGTCTGGTGATTACGCTTTTACTGACCAATCTGGGACCCGCTTCACAGGCGATGGTTGAGCATATGGGGCTGCATCTGACGGTCGTCGATACCGGTTGGCCGATGGCCTCCACCATCGGCTGGGGGTCGCCGCTGATGCTGCCGGTGGTCATCGGGTTTATTATTATCAACGTGCTGATGTTGCTGCTTAAATTCACTCGCACTGTAAATATTGATATTTTTAATTACTGGATTTTTTTACTCACTGGTTCGGTGGTCTATGCTGGAACGGGGAACTATTGGTTGGCGGTCGCCATAACGTTTGCCATCTTTATTCTTACGCTGTTGGCCGCAGATTTTACCGCGCCTTACCTGCAGAAAAACTATAACTTAAAGGGGATCTCTTTTCCGCACCTCACCTGCATTGCCTATGTGCCTTTTGGCATTATCTGCAACTATATTCTTGAACGTCTGCCTGGCATTAAAAATATTAAGTTTGATCCGGAGAGCATCAACAAGAGATTTGGCGTGTTGGGTGAACCGATGACGCTGGGCTTTGTGCTGGGGTTACTACTGGCACTTCTGGCGGGGTATTCGTTGGCCGCGGCCGCTACACTTGCGATTAAAGTGTCAGCCGCAATGCTGCTCCTGCCAAAGATGATCGATATTCTGGTTCAGGGGCTGTTGATCGTCCGTGATGCAGCGGAAGTCAGGCTTAAGCAGCGTTTTCCAAACCGCGACTTTTACATTGGCATGGACACGGCGCTATTAATCGGCGAGCCCTCAGTGCTGGCGACAGGGCTACTGCTGATACCAGTCGCGGTGGTGCTGGCGGTGATCTTGCCCGGAAATCGCGTACTTCCCTTTGTTGACCTTGCATCCCTGATGTTTCTGCTGGCGATGGTAACGCCTTTTTGCCGGCGCAATATGTTCCGTATGTTAGTCAGCGGCACCCTGATCGTCACCGCTATACTCTATGTGGGTACGGACCTTGCGACGGAGTATACCCAGGCCGCAGTGAACTCCGGTATTGCGGTTCCTTCAGGAATGAATGAGGTCACCAATTTGGTGGGGGGAGCTACGACCCCGGTGGGTTGGCTGGCGACTAAGCTCGGGGAGTTGGTAAGTACTGCGCCGTAGGCTGGGCGATATTATCGAAATTAATATTGTGGTTTACATTCTTAGGAGTATTACACCTATTTTTTAAAATTATGACAAAATCAGTGGGGTAATTTTCAATAACTCTTCAAATGGCGGTGTACCGTATAAAAATAATATTTAAATGGTGTCATTTTCGCTGTTGGGCAGCATCATGGTCTTGGTGCATCAGGGCTTGTTAACGATGACTGTGCTGTTTTGTGGGGATGGCGATTAATCTCTTTTTGCGGACGCCGACGCACTGGTAATAGTCGGCGGTACCGCGGTTCATTTATTGCTGACGGTCGGCTCTCCAATGAGTATTGCCAGGAAGGTCATTCAGCTAAAGCAAGTTAAGGTTAGTGTTGGTACACTTATTTATTCAACATTATAAAAGGCAGGGAATATACATATAGAGAGTGTTTTTATTAATTGAGGCTGCACTAGGTCTACTGGCGTTGTAAGTATTTGAACAAATGTGGCTGATATCTATTAATATATTTATGTAATCAATTAGTACGTCGCCAAATAACGTTACAGACCGGCTGCACACTGTCTGCCCGATATCAACGCTCCTGATAACTTTGATTAAAAAGTAGAATATTATGGCCAGGATCATATATGTATTTTATCCCGATCCCGCAGGCGACTTTCCTGCAGTTTATGACCGGGGTGACATTCTCCTGCATCATCAGCATCGCCGAACACGTGGTGATGACCATCCGTGGCAGCGGATGCCACATCAGGAAATAACGCCGCATATTGCGGGCTCTCCGCACAGACGAGCTATGCTGCCGGGACGCCGGAGAGCCTGCCGCATTTTCTGACGGACAGGCCCATCCGCAAGCCCCCGCTCGCCGACGCCGGTTAACTGAGGCTCGCGCGTCGGTGCGGGTCCGAGCCGGCGGCGTCCGTCTGCCGCAGATCTTTGAGCAGGCTGACCATATAGAGCACGATCACCAGCGAAAAGGGCAGACCGCAGAGCACCACCGCCGTCTGCATGGCGCTGAAGTTGCCCGCCAGCAGCAGCCCGGCGCACACCACCGTGGTGACCACCGCCCAGAAGACGCGCAGCCAAGCCGGGGCGTCGTCGCTGACCGTGCCGCCGACGCTTGAGAGGTTGGCAATCATCAGCGTCCCGGAGTCCACCGGGGTCAGGAACAGGACGAAGCTCAGGATGATGGTCAGGGCCGCGGTGATGTTAATCCCCGGCAGATACTCCAGCAGCTTGTAGACCGCCATCGGCGGATCGGCCAGCGCCACTTTGCCCAGCAGCGTCTGGCCGTGCTCCAGCACCAGGCTGATGGCGGTATTGCCGAACAGCGACAGCCACGCGAGGGTGAAGCCGAGCGGGATCAGCATCACGCCCAGGATCAGTTCGCGAATGGTGCGTCCCCGCGAGATGCGGGCGATAAACAGGCCGACGAACGGCGCCCACGCGACCCACCAGGCCCAGTAGAAGAGCGTCCACGCGCCCTGCCACTGGTGCGCCTTGCCGTACAGATAGACGTCGAAGCTTCTGCCGATAATCGTCGTCAGGTAGTCGCCGGTGTTCTGCAGCAGACCGTTAATCAGGTTCAGAGTGGGCCCGGCAACGAAGATAAACAGCAGCAGCAGGCAGAGGAAGCCGACGTTGATGTTAGAGAGCATGGCGATCCCTTTCTCAATGCCGGTCACCGCCGCGAGGGTGGCGACGATCATCATCACCACGATGATCGCCATCAGCAGCTGCGTGGTCTGCGGAACGTGGAACAGATAGTTAAGCCCGGAGTTGACCAGCAGGGCGCCGATCCCCAGGTTGGTCACCATCGAGATAACGGTCACCAGGATACCGAAGGCGTCCACCAGGTGGCCGATGCCGCCGCGGATGCGCTCCCCGAACAGCGGATAGAGGGCGGAGCGCAGCGCCAGAGGCTGATCGCGGCGGTAGGCGAACCAGCCGAGCGCGGTGGCAATCAGCGCGTACAGCGCCCAGCCGTGGAGGCCCCAGTGCAGGAAGGTGATCGCCATCGCCTGGCGGGCTGCCTCAACGGTGCCGCCGGGGCCTTCCGGCGGGCGCAGGAAGTGGTCCAGCGGCTCATAGGCGCCGTAATAGACCAGCGCGATGCCGATGCCTGCGGAAAAAAGCATGGTCACCCACGAGAGATAGGAGAAGGCCGGGCTCTCGTCATCGTGCCCCAGCCGCAGCCGGCCGTAGCGCGACATCGCCAGCCAGAAGACAAACAGCATGCACGCCACCATCAGCAGCATGTAATACCAGCCAAACACATCCGATACCCAGCTCTGGGCGTGGCTCAGCCACCGCTGGCTGCCCTGGGGGAACAGTACCGTCAGCAGCCCCAGCAGCAGGATCACTGAGGCGGAACCAAGAAAGACGGGCAGATTGACCCGAACGGGCGGAAGGCTCTTAACGGGCTGAAGGCTCTTAACGGGCTGAAGGCCTTCAATGGGCTGAAGGCTCTCTTCAGCAGAATGACGCATCTCTGTCATGATAGTTCACCTGGCTACCGCAAATAGGCGTGGATTTTGTATGGTTAATGTGAATAAAATGTAATGATTTAACTTTATTTTGACATTTTTGCAGCATATGCGTTATTGATTGGTCGTTCAATCAATTGATTGATCGGCGGTAAAAAAGCGAGGAGAAATGAGATGTTACGCAAGAATATCCCTGAGCAACGTAGGGAGCAGCTCATCAGCGCTGCCTTCGAAACCATCGGCGAAGTGGGGCTGGCGGGGATAACGCTGTCGCAGGTCGCGAAAGAAGCGGGTATGTCCACGGGTATTGTCAGCCACTATTTTGGCGATAAGGATGGTCTGCTGCTGGCGACGATGCGTAAAGTGCTGGGCGACCTCCACGATACGGTGGCCGACTGCCGCGCCCGCGCGGCGCCGGACGCTCAGGCGCAGATTTTTGCCATCATTGACGGCAATTTTGCTCCCAGCCAGACCAGCGAAACCACCATGCGGGCGTGGCTCGACTTCTGGGCCGCCAGCATGCACAGCGCCGATCTGCGCCGCCTGCAGCGCATCAACGACCGCAGGCTCTACTCCAATCTCTGCTGTCAGTTTAAGCGTCGGCTTCCCGTCGCCCAGGCGCGCAAGGCGGCAATGGGCGTGGCGGCGATGATCGACGGCCTGTGGCTGCGCGGCAGCCTGGCCGGAGGCGGTTTTGATATCGGGCTGGCCTGCGCTATCGCCCGGGATTACGTCAGGCAGACGCTGGGTGGAGAGAATGCGGCGAGAAGCTAATGGCGGCTGTTGCCGCCAGCGCAAAGATGAAGCGCGTCCTGATGCGGTATAACCCGCGCCAGCCGCCTGCACTCATGAAGATGACGCGTAGAGCGTGGCAAAGATGGTATGCGAAATGGCATTGTCCTCTGCAAAGGCTTTCAGCATATCCGCGTTATCTTTAAAGTGCCGCAACATAAGATCGGTCGCGGCAGATTCGTTCTCCGCCGGGGCTTCAAAAGGCATTTTGTGAAATCCGTCTTCTCTCAGCGCCTTTTTTAGCTCGGGCGTGAGGCGTTTTTTTTGATACACGTTGACGGAGATATCATTAATATAAAAAACATAGCTGTTCATGCTGAATTTATCCCGCCTGAATGCCCGTTACGCTGCCATTGAAAATAAACGGGGATGGGTATCCCCGTTTTACGGTGTCGTGATGATTCCCGACAATCGCTATTTATTCCGCTTGTTCCACTTCGCCAGATTCTGCAGGGGCTGCTTGACGTAGGGGCTGGCCTTGATCAGGCTGAACAGCAGGTTATTCACCGCGGTGCCGACTTTATCCATCGGTCTGTCGATATCGAGGAACAGCACCGCGCGCAGTTCGTCGGTGTCGTTGCGCACCTCGTGCTCGTAGGAGTCATCAAACAGAATAACTTTGCCTTCGTCCCAGTGCAGGATCTGATCGTCCACGCGGATCCACAGCTTCTCTTTCTCTTTCGGGACGATAAGCCCGAGATGCGCGCGCACTACCGCCCGGGTCGGCCCTTTGTGCGGCGGAATATGGTAGTGGGGCTTGAGGATCGAAAACATCGCCGTGCGCATGCCGGGGATGGAGCTGACTACCTGCGCGGTGCGCGGGCAGATGGCGCAGTTCTCTTCTACCCGCTGGCCGTAAACGTACATGCCGAAGGTTTTCCAGTTATCGCCCTTTGAGATGCGCTTCTGGTCCGGCGAGATCTGGTGAAAAGAGGGAATATCTTCGGGGTGCTGTAGAATATGGTCCAGCTCCTCGCGGATAGCGGGCCAGCTGGCCTCCAGGCGTTCAACCCAGTCGAACTCGTGGTTACCAATCTGCGGCGTGGTAGAGACCAGTGAGTGGCGGGACTGAAACTCGCCGTTCCAGCGCAGAAAGCGCTTGCCGGTTTTGACCAGCAGGCGGCGGAAGAAAGGGCGCCGGGATGATGAAGAAGATGATGTTGTATCAGGCATAGATAGTGTCCATATTATCAATTACATACCGACTGCCGTCGGGCAGTCCGTTAATGCTCAATCAATGCAAACCTGAAAAAAAATCCCGCGTGGGGGATAAGTGCGAAAAATTTAAATAATTGTAATCATTAATCCCGGGAACAGTAACTTTATTATTAACAATTAGTGCCGCCTCCACCAGACGGAGACGCATAAAAAAACGGGCCGCGCTTTTCGCTCCGGCCCGTTTCTTTATGCATCCGCGCTGCGCGTTATTTTACTGCGCACGCCGTCAGCACTTTATCCAGGGAGCCTACCAGCCAGTCGATATCTTCGACCTGAAACGCCAGCGGCGGACGCAGCTTCAGCACGTTGCCGTAGGGCCCGGCAACGGAGGTCAGCACCCGCTCGGCGCGCAGCCGTTCGATTACGTCCAGCGCCAGCGCCTTATCCGGCGTTTTGTTCTCGCGATCGCTCACCAGCTCGAAGCCGGTAAACAGCCCGGCGCCGCGCACGTCGCCGACGCTGGGGTGCCTCGCCGCCAGCAGCGCCAGCTCGTTGCGCAGCTGTTCGCCGACCTTGAGGCTGTGTTCCTGCAGCTTCTCTTCGCGGATCACCTGCAGCACCGCCTGGGCGGCGGCCATCGACACCGGGTTGCCGCCGAAGGTGTTGAAGTAGGGAATATCGTCGCTGAAGGCGGCCAGCACGTCGGCCTTTGCCAGCAGCCCGGAGACCGGGATGCCGTTGCCCATCGGTTTCCCGAGCGTCACGACGTCCGGCACGATGCCGTGGCGGCCGAAGCCCCAGAAGCTGTCGCCGGTGCGGGCAAAGCCAGGCTGCACTTCATCGGCGATAAAGATCCCACCGTTGGCGTGGACCACCTCGAGGGCCGGCTTCAGAAAGCCCTGCGGGCCGGGCAGGACGCCGTCGGAGGAGAAGATGGAGTCCACTAGCAGGCCGGCGAACTTGATACCGTGGGCGGCCATATCGTCGATCTGCTTCTGGATCTCCTGCGCCCACCAGGCGCCGAGGTCGGGCGCATCCACCCGATAGCGGTCAGGCGGCGGCACCAGCCGGGTGGTGGGCGCCAGCGGCTGGCCGCTGCCGAGCGCCGGAGACGCGCCGGAGGTCAGTTCGCTGGTGCCGTGATAGGCCTCCTGCGTCACGATGATCCCGCTACCGCCGCTCCACGCTTTGGCAATGCGGATCGCCAGGTCGTTGGCCTCCGATCCGGTACACATGTACATCGCCTTATTGATGGCGTCAGGCACGGTGGTCAGCAGATCGGCGGTGTAGTCGAGGATGCGCTCGTGCAGATAGCGGGTGTGGGTATTGAGCTGGCTCATCTGCTCGTGTACGGCGGCAATGACCGCCGGGTGGCAGTGGCCGATGCTGGCGACGTTATTGTAAACGTCGAGGTACTTCTCTCCCGCCGCATCCCAGAGATACTGCCCTTCGCCGCGCACCAGGTGCACCGGATTGCGGTAAAACAGGCGGTAGGATTCGCCCAGCAGCTGGCCGCGCCTGTCGGTCAGGCTGCGGGTCCGGGCATCCAGCGCATCCGCGTGCTCGGCGCGAAAGCTGTTGGTATCCATGATGGTGGAACGTGTCGCCATGATAACTCCCGATTTGAGTTGACTCGCTGGTGTAGTGCATGGGCTATAGCCTACACGCGGTGAAGAGAGTAATGCAATAAAATACACAAATACATTTTAATGCACTCTTGTGGTGACATAAAAACGCCAAAAAAGTGCAATAAAAACCACATAAAAGCATGTGATGATAGATGCTGCTTGTGAGGTTATGTTTTTATTTTATTGTTTTATTTGTGTTTTAATTGATTTTGCTCTGGCGTGACTGGCCTGGCACGATAACTGCTATCAAATCCACAAGGCCGCATTTATGCAAATGCCGGTAATCAATGAATGCACAAAAAAACTCACCGCGGCGCAGGGCGCAGCGCACCATCATCGTTAACCGCATTTAGGGGGAGTTCAATGAAACGCTTTTCATTTCGCCGCACCGGCCTGATGGCCGCCTGTGCGCTCGCCGCGCTCGCCGGAGCGGCGCACGCGGGCACCATTACGGTTTACACCTCGCTGGAAGAGGATGAAATTAAGGATTACGTCGATCAGGCGAAGAAGGATATGCCGGATCTGACCATTAACGTGCTGCGCCTCTCCACCGGCGATCTGGGTCCGCGCATCCTCGCGGAAGCCAAAAATCCGCAGAACGACGTTATCTGGGGCTGGGCGCTGACCAACGTCATGGATCCGCGCATTGAGGGGCTGCTCGAACCCTATGCCGCGAAGGGCAGCGACAGGCTCGACGCCAGCTACCGCGCGCCGGACAACAAATGGTTTGCCGCCACCGGCTATATGGCCGCGTTCTGCGTTAATACCGAGGCGCTGAAGGCGAAGAATCTGCCGGTGCCGAAGACCTGGCAGGATCTGACCAACCCGATTTATAAAGGCGAAGTGGTGATGCCCAACCCGGTCTCCTCCGGCACCGGCTACCTGCAGATTGCGGCTCTGCTGCAGTCGAAGGGCGATGAGAAGGGCTGGGCGTTTCTGAAGTCGCTGGACGGCAATATTGCCCAGTACACCAAGTCCGGCTCCCGCCCCTGCAAAGCGGCGCGCACCGGCGAGTACGCTATCGGCGTATCGCTGGCCTTTGCCGCGATGCAGTCCATTGAAGAGGGCTATCCGGTTGAGATGGTGATCCCGAAAGACGGCGCCGGCTACGAGCTGGAGGCCTCGGGCCTGATGGCAGCGTCGAAAAATAAGGCCGACGCTAAGCGCTTCCTCGACTGGACGCTTTCCAGCAGCGCCGCCGCGCAATACACCAAATATAAAGAGATCGTCACCATCCCGGGCGTGCCGCAGTCGCAGGCCGCGAAGGCCGCGGGCCTGCCGGCAGATCTCTCGAAGGTACTCTATCCGGTGGACTTCGCCAAAAGCGCCAAAGCGCGCGATGCGATCCTCGCCACCTGGCAGAAAACCATCGGCCGCTAAGAGACGCAGAGGGGACGCTATGGCGCTGGTCATTGAAAATTTCTACAAAACCTTTGAAGGCTACGCTGCGCTGGACCGCATCAACCTGACGGTCGATAAGGCGGAGTTTGTCTGCCTGCTCGGCCCCAGCGGCTGCGGCAAGACGACGCTGCTGCGCATTATCGCCGGTCTGCTCGCGGCGGACGGCGGCAAAATCAGCCTCGACGGCCGGGACCTGGTCAACGTCCCGGCCCGCGACCGCGGGTTTGGCATTGTCTTCCAGTCCTATTCGCTGTTTCCGCACATGACCATTGCCCAGAACATCGGCTACGGTCTGAAGATCCGCAATACGCCCGCCGCCGACGTTGAGGTGCGGGTCGGCGAGCTGCTGGCGATGGTGAAGCTCGCCGGCTTCGGCCACCGCTATCCGGCCCAGCTATCGGGCGGCCAGCAGCAGCGGGTGGCCATCGCCCGCGCGCTGGCGGTCAATCCCTCGCTGCTGCTGCTCGACGAGCCGCTCTCCGCGCTGGACGCGCGGGTGCGCGCCGGGCTGCGACAGGAGCTGCGCGAGGTACAGCAGCGCCTCGGCATCCCGACGCTGATGGTGACCCACGATCAGGAAGAGGCAATGAGTATGGCGGACAAAATCGTCTGCATGCAGGGCGGCTGCATTATGCAGGAGGGCACGCCGCGCGAGCTGTACACCGCGCCGCGCACCCGCTTCGTGGCCGAATTTATGGGCCACAGCAACCTGCTGCCGCAGTCGGTGGTGAAGCGCTGGATGCCGGATCTGCTCGGCGGCGGGCAGCCGGAGGGCGCCGAGCTGTTTATCCGCCCGGAGCGTATCGATATTCGTCGGGCGCAGGATGCGGAAGGGGAGGTGGTCAGCACCCGCTTCCTCGGCAGCATTCAGCGGGTAGAGGTGCTGTGGCGCGCCCAGCCGCTGCTGGTGGAAACCAGCAGCGCCGTCGGGCTGGCGGCGGGCGACCGGGTTGACCTCTCTTTTGCCGCGCAGGACTGCGCGTGGGTGCAGGCATGAGCCGCGCTCTGCTTCCTCCGCAATCGGCGGCAGACCGCTGGCTGTCGCGCCTGTGCCTCTGGCTGCCGCTGCTGGCGCTGCTGGCCTTCTTCGGGGGGCCGATGCTCAGCATCCTTTGGCACAGCCTGGTGGATGATCGCAGCGGCGCCGTCGGCCTCGCCAACTATGTGACGCTGTTTGACGCCCCCGGCGTCTGGCGCGCGCTCGGCAATAGCCTGCTGCTGGGCACTGCGACCACCCTTATTACGCTGCTGCTGGGTTTTATCGTCGCCTACGGCCTGCAGTTCACCGCGATGCCCGCGAAGCGCTTTATCGCCTTCGCCACCGCGCTGCCGGTGCTGGCGCCCTCGCTGGTGCTCGGGCTGGGGCTGATTTTTTTGCTCGGCCGCAACGGCATCGTCGGCAATATGCTCGGCGTGCGGCTGGACATCTACGGCTTTCACGGCCTGCTGATCGCCGACGTGCTCTACGCCCTGCCGCAGGCGGTGCTGATTATCCAGGCCGCGCTGCGCCACAGCGACGCCCGCCAGTATGAGGCGGCCGGCGTGCTGGGGGCCGGCGGCTGGCGGCAGTTTCTCGATATTACCCTGCCGGGCGTGCGCTTCGGCCTGATGAGCGCCGGGTTCGTGGTGTTCACCATCACCATTACTGATTTCGGCAACGCGGTGGTGATCGGCGGCGACTTCCCGGTGCTGGCGACCGAGATCTACAGCCAGGTCAGCGGGCAGATGAAGTTTGGCATGGGAGCGGTGGTCGGCATCCTGCTGCTGCTCCCGGCGGCGGCGGCGATCTGGATCGAACGGGCGGCGGCCCGGCGACAGAAGACCATCGGCACCGCCGCGGCGCTGCCCTACGTCCCGGCGCCGCAGCGAACGCGCGATCTCCTGTTCTGGCTGCTGAATATGCTGATTGCCCTGGCGATCGTCGCCACCATCGCTACGGTGGTCGTCGCCAGTCTGATCCGGCTCTGGCCCTACAGGCTGGACCTGACCTTTAAGCACTACAACATCGATCTCGCCGGAGGCTACGCGCCGCTGTGGACCTCCATCTGGATCTCGGCCCTGGCGGCGATTGTCGGCACGCTGCTGCTGTTCCTGCTTACCTTCGGCATTCGCCGCCAGCCGGGACGCGCCGCCGACTTCGCCACGCTGCTCAGCGCCCTGCCGGTGGGCGTACCGGGGCTGGTGCTGGGGCTGGCCTACGTCTTCACCTTCAACAGCGCCGATCTGCCCTGGGGCATGCTCTACGGCACCGCGCTGCTGGTGGCGCTGTGCAACTACTACCACTATCACACCCAGGGCTTCACCACCATGATGCTGGGGATGCGCCAGGTGCCCGGCGCCATGGAGGACGCCACCAGCGTTCTCGGCGGCGGGACAGGGCGCATCCTGCGCGACGTCTACCTGCCGGCGATGCGGGTGACGCTTATCTCGGTGGCAATGTTCCTGTTTATGCGCTCGATGGTCACGCTCTCGGCGGTGATTTTCCTCGTCACGCCCGCGCTGCCGCTCGGGGCAGTGACGGTGATGCGCCTTGACGAGGCGGGCTTCACCTCTCAGGCGGCGGCTTTTTCTACGTGCATCATGGGGATTGTCGCTATAATGGCGCTGGCCCTACATCTGTTAACCGGCAAGCGCCGATAGAGAACCGCTATTCATGTTAGAAGAGACCCGCCTCCACCGCATCTGCGCGCTGCTTTCCACCCTCAACCGGGTCAGCACCGAGCAGATTGTCCAGCACCTGGGCGTTTCCCGCGAAACGGTGCGCCGGGACGTGCTGAAGCTGGAGGCGATGGGCGCGCTGCGGCGGGTGCACGGCGGCATTGTTTCCACCGCCCAGCAGGCCGAGCCGCCGCTGTCGGTCCGCAATACGGTGCGCGAGAAAGAGAAGCGCGATATCGCCCGCGCGGCGGTGCAGCTGCTGACGCCGGGGCAGACGCTGTTTATCGACGCCGGGAGCACCACCTCGCTGCTGGCCGACGAGCTGCTGTCGATGCCCGGCCTGACCATCATCACCAACAGCCTTAACGTTGCCCTCAAGCTCAGCAGCGCAGAAACCACCCTTGAGCATGAGGTGATCCTGCTCGGCGGCTGCATGGGACCGTCGCAGCAGGCCACCTGCGGCGAGCTGACCGTCAGCGAAATTAACCGCTACCGGGCGGACGTCGCCCTGCTGTCGCCGGTGGGCGTCAGCGCCCGCGACGGCGCCAGCAGTTTCGCCCACCGCGAAGCGGCTGTCGCCGGCGCGATGGTGGCCTGCGCCAAAACGCGCATTATCCTCGCCGATAGCAGCAAGATTGGCGTTACCAGCCGGGTGATTTATGCCCCGACGCCGGACATTGATATGGTTATCACCGACGCCGCGGGCGCCGGTCTTGCGGAGTGGCAGCGGCTGCACAACAGTGGTCCGCAGACTATCATTGCCTGACTCAGGGCATTGTCGAGACATCCCTGATATGCGCACCGCCACCGCCGAAGGTGGCCGCACATCCTTTCACGCTGCGCTCTGGTCACTGATCCCGATCTTCGCCGCCCGGCGCGCTGAAAAAGCCGGGCGTCGTGCAGTGGATGGACAGGGCTACGGGCTGCCTGTTTCTGCTCTTTGCGATTAGGCTGGCGAGCAGTAGGCGCTGAGGGGGCTACTGGCGGGGCTGCTTATACCGATGCCGCTGACATTTAATCTTCATCCGGCGGCGGTAAGGAGTCTGCTGGACTGAGGTCAGTCGTCAGGCGCGGTGGGTAGATGATGATCGCGCCGGTCTGGGCGACCACCAGCGACTCGACGTTGGTTTGTAGCGGCATTATCCAGAAGCGGGTTTGCATCAGAAGATCCATTAGCCCGTCGATCATCAGTCCTCTTTGCGGCGTGCTGTAGTATATCGGCGATAGCGTATAGTAATGTTTGCCGTGGCGGGCCAGAGTCTGAGCAAATTTACCCTTAAAGATAAATCGGTTGTCCTCCGGACTGGTGATGGTTGAAAAGAGGGTCGTATTCGCGACGCGCATTTCTGAGTCGTAAATCTCTTTGTCCCCCGACATCAGATCGTAAAAACCTATCTCAAAGCTGCCTTTGGCATTAAACGTGACTTGGGGTTCCTGTGGAGAGAAGGTTTTCCACGTGCTATAGCCTGCGGCGATAACCAGAAGACTGAGTACCGCGATCAATGCGTTAATGTGCTTTGCAAGTAGCCATTTCATCAAGTTTTCTCCGGGTCTCGTGGACGATGAGATTGTTAAGCCGCTGCACATCAATGCGCCAGTGGTAGACGGTCATTACCAACTGTTTTTTGTCGCAGGCATTCGTGAGCGAAAAGGTGTAGTTGAGGGTCTGGTTCTCGCTCAGGTAAAAAAGGTTCATCTTGACGGAATCTGCCTGCAGACGCTGGTTAAGGATGTAGAATGAATCTTTGAGTTTGTTATAAGGATTGTCCTGTAGCCAGGCAGGGTTACCGGCATGGTGGAGGGCGAAGAGGCGAATATTGCTATAGACGCCGGGCTGAGTTTCTTGTACGTGCAGGGCATCGCCTTCATAATTTTTTGCCAGTTGACCACCCAGCGTAATGCTGAGAAAGGCCGTCAGTACGACTAGCAGTCCTGCTACGATCAGAGGGCGGTAACGACTTCGGCTTATTTCGGGAGCAGGGGCTCGCAGGATAGTAGTGGTGGGGTTCTCAGCAGAAGATGCGACTGTCTTTTCCGTTTCTGGAGTTTCATCCATTTGATTCTCAGATTCATTCTCAGAGTCGCTCTGATGCAGTTCCGCGTCGATCTCTTCTTCTTCTCTATCGACAAAACCGCAGTATTCCGGCTCCATCAAATAGCCTTTGCGGGGGATGGTTTTGATTATCTTCTGCTGCTTACCGTCATCCTCAAGTGCAGCACGTAGCGCATGAATGGCGTTAGGGAGGCTATTGTTGCCGATAACCCGGCGCTCCCATACCAGCTGGGTGAGTTCATCGCGGGTGAGTATTCTGCCAGCTTCCTGCACTAGTACATTCAGTAGCTTAATCTGATATTCACCGAGCCGCCGGCGCTCACCGGTGATCAAGTGGAGTATAGAACCAGAGGAGAGATCGACTAGCCAATTATTCACGGAGCCATAACGTTTCTTCATTATTGCAGTACCACTCATCTCGTCAAAAATATGGGGGCACAATTTGGCTCTGTACACATTTTTGCTTGCCTCTCTGCCGCAAGTCATCCCTCGACCAGTCGTTCACAGAGGTCAAACTTGCCAGGACGAGTCCGGTTACTGCCTTGATGCAACGCGTTTGTAAAGATGTGCGTGCGCACGAAATAATCATGATATATCTCGGCGATATTAAGGGATTATATCAGAAAGAACAGAACAATGAGGATGACCAGATAAAAAGGCTAAAGGATTGGCCTGAGAACTGTTGATCCGGATATCATCTGTAGTTTCTCTCATCAGGGATTCGATTTTACGCTATTAAGATTTTTCACGCAATACATCGTTGTGGGAACATAAACTGTAATCACAAATAAAAATGCGACGATTCTATGTGTGTTCAAAATAAGGCAGCAATGTTAACCACTATACACCAATTGTGAGTTGTTTGTGTATTCCATTCAATGATTTTAAGTGTGTGAAAAATTTAACTTGCTGATAGATAAAGATAAAATTAATTTATAAGTAAGTGTGCGATTAAGCATTCGTGCTGTGTTGAAATAAAATGATATTGCGCGTGATATATTTTTATGAGCGATCTACGGAATTTGTGTTAGTCAACCCATACGGGGGATTTGGAAAATTTGTTAAGCGGAAAATTTTATTTCCACCTGGTGGTCGATGTATTATTTTATATCTGCTTGGTAATCCAGAGCACCTGGAGATGAGGGCAGCACGAAAAGCAAAAGTGCTTTCTGGTTCAACCGCGAGGCTTCTGATGTGATCCTCAGCGTCATGAATATGTTTGGTCGCAGGCGCATAACTTTCGCGGTAAGGCTCACTTCTTAGAGGGACTATTGAAAAGTCACGGCAAGCCCGTTTGCTGTGCAAGTGAACATCCCGCTATACCCCCTAAACCACTCCCAGATCACAAATTAACCATTTTTCTCTTTTCCCCTCTTCTAAAGTTCACTGTTACGCGTATACAGTTACGCGTAACAGCAGTGAAAAAAGAGGTCGTATGAAAAATTTATTCGATTTGACGGGGAAGCGGGCGCTGATCACCGGTTCGGCGCGGGGCATTGGCAACCTGCTGGCCGGGGGGCTGGCGGAGTACGGTGCGCATGTGCTCATTAACGATCGCCGCCAGGAGAAGGCCGATGCGGCGGCGCAGGCGCTGAGGGATAAAGGCTACCGCGCCGGGGGCGTGGCGTTTGATGTGACCAAATCTGCCGAAGTGAGTGCCGCGATTGCCCATATCGAGAATGATATCGGCCCAATCGATATTCTGATCAATAACGCCGGGATCCAGCGCCGCCATCCGTTTACCGAATTTCCCGAGCAGGAGTGGGATGAGGTTATCGATGTTAATCAGAAGGGCGTTTTTATTGTGTCGCAGCAGGTCGCCAAATATATGATGGCGCGCCGTGCCGGGAAAATTATTAATATTGGTTCGATGCAGAGTGAATTGGGCCGTAAAACCATTACGCCCTACGCGGCGTCGAAAGGCGCGGTGAAAATGCTCACCCGCGGCATGTGCGCGGAGCTCGCTGAATATAATATTCAGGTTAACGCTATTGCGCCGGGCTATTTTGCCACGGACATGACTGAGGCGCTGGTCAATGACGAGGCGTTCTCGTCCTGGCTCTACCAGCGCACGCCGGCCGCCCGCTGGGGCAAGCCGGAGGAGCTTATCGGATCGGCGGTTTTCCTCGCCTCGGCGGCCGCCGATTTTGTTAATGGCCATCTGCTGTTCGTCGACGGTGGGATGCTTGCCGCCGTATAACCGTGTCTCCGGCGATAGCTGAGAATGAATCGTTATCGCCGGATTATAAAAGTAATACCGTCCTCTGAGGATTAATTATGCAAACGCTCGCGAAATTACCGGCACGCCGCTGGTGGTATTTAATGCCCATTATTTTTATTACCTATAGCCTGGCCTATCTCGACCGCGCAAATTATGGCTTTGCGGCAGCGGCAGGCATTGAAAATGATTTAGGTATTACCAAAGGCACCGCATCATTAATTGGCGCACTCTTTTTTCTCGGCTATTTCTTTTTTCAGGTGCCCGGCGCTATTTATGCCGTCAAGCGCAGCGTGCGTAAAATGATCTTTTGCAGCCTGATCCTCTGGGGGCTGTGCGCGACGGCAACCGGCTTTGTCAGCAATATTCCGATGCTGATGGCGATCCGCTTTACGCTGGGGGTCGTGGAGGCGGCGGTGATGCCGGCGATGCTCATCTACATCAGCAACTGGTTTACCAAAACCGAGCGCTCGCGGGCCAACACCTTCCTGATCCTCGGTAACCCGGTCACCGTGCTGTGGATGTCGATTGTATCCGGCTATCTGATCCAGTCCTTAGGCTGGCGGGAGATGTTTATCATCGAAGGCGTTCCCGCCGTGCTGTGGGCGGTATGCTGGTGGCTGCTGGTGCGGGACAAGCCTGCTGACGTTGACTGGCTCAGCGGCGAGGAGAAGCGCGTCCTGCAGCAGGCGATGGACAGCGAGCAGGGCAACATTAAGCCGGTGCGCAACTACGGCGAGGCGCTGCGTTCGCGCAACGTCATCATGCTCTGCGCCGTGCACGCCCTGTGGAGCATCGGGGTTTACGGCTTCATGATGTGGATGCCCTCTATTCTCAAGAGCGCCGCGCAGATGGATATCGTCGCGGTGGGCTGGCTGGCGGCCGTGCCTTACCTGGCGGCTATCTGCCTGATGCTGACCGTGTCGTGGCTTTCCGATAAGCTGCAGAACCGCAAGCTGTTCGTCTGGCCGCTGCTGCTGGTCGCCGCGGTGGCCTTCTTCTGCTCATGGCTGCTGGGCAACCAGGCGTTCTGGGTCTCCTACGCTCTGCTGGTGGTGGCCGCCGCCTGCATGTACGCGCCCTACGGACCTTTCTTTGCCCTGATCCCCGAGCTGCTGCCGCGCAACGTTTCCGGCGTGTCGATGGGCCTTATCAACAGCTTCGGTGCGCTGGGCGCGTTTCTCGGCGCGTGGCTGGTGGGCTATCTCAACGGCGTCACCGGCGGACCGGGCGCTTCCTATACCTTTATGGCTATCGCCCTGCTGGCCTCGGTGGTGCTGATGTATAACGTACGCGCCGGCAGCGCGCGGCCGACGGCCCCGGCGGTGGGCGGCGCCGCGGCGGGTTAACAGAATCCGCGCTGCGTGGTATGGTGCGGACGACGCACGTACGCTTGCCGCAGAGAAGCCGATGAAAAACAGCAGGATGACATTGCAGGATATCGCTAACCTGGCCGGGTTGAATAAGATGACGGTGAGCCGCTATCTGCGCGACCCGGCTCAGGTGTCGCAGCGCAGTCGGGAACTCATCTCCAGAGTGATGGAGGAGAATAACTATATCCCCAACCGGGCGCCGGAGATCCTGCTCAATGCCCGCAGTAAAACCCTCGGCGTGCTGATCCCCTCCTTTCGCAATCAGATCTTCGCCGATCTGCTGGCCGGCGTGGAGTCGGCCGCGTCCGCCCATCAGTATCAGACCCTGATCGCCAACTATGAGTACGATCCCGACCGCGAAGAGCGCGAAGTGCTCAATCTGCTCTCTTACAATATTGACGGCCTGATCCTCACCAGCCGCAACCACACCGAACGCCTGATCCAGTACGTGCGCGCAAGCGGGATCCCGGTGGCGGAGCTGATGGATCTCGGCGGTGAGCCGATTGATATTCAGGTCGGGTTTGATAATGAACAGGCGGCAATGGAGATGACCAACGCCTTCATTGATAGCGGTAAGCGGCATATTGCTTTCTTCGGCTCGATGGACGATCCCCGCGATATCAGCCGCTTTCGCGGCGTTGAGCGGGCGCTGACGGTTCGGGGGCTTACGCCTGTGCACATCGTGCCGCACGCCATCTCGTCTGTCGCGCTCGGCCGCCAGCTTTTCCAGCAGCTGCGCCAGTCGCACCCGGAGACCGACGCTATCTTTTGCACCAACGACGATCTGGCGGTAGGGGTACTGCTGGAGTGCCAGTCGCAGCGGATTGCCGTACCGCAGGAGATTGCCATCGCCGGATTTCACGGCCTGGAGCTCGGGCGGGCGCGGCTGGAGAAGCTGGCGAGCGTCGTTACCCCGCGCTATGAGATAGGCCGCGCGGCGGGCGATGCGCTGATTAAGCGCCTGAGCGGCGGGGAGGCGGCGGACCGCATCGATCTGGGCTATCAGATTTACTACGGGGATACGCTTTAACGCTCTGTTTAGCGCGCGGCTAAGCGAGTAAATCGCTAAGCTTTACCGCTTTTTTTCTAAAAACGGTTCGCTATTAGCCATGCGTTTTAATTCCTTTATCAACGCCGGCCTGCCGTAAATACTGCTCCCATCATAACAACGGGAGCAGATTCAATGGGTCGCAGAACGCCTCTTTCACTTTTCGCCGCGCTGGCCTTTATCACCTTTCAGGCGCAGGCGGTTAACGTCACGATTGCTTATCAGACCTCGGCGGAGCCCGCGAAAGTGGCGCAGGCCGACAATACCTTTGCTAAAGAGAGCGGCGCCACCGTTGACTGGCGCAAGTTCGACAGCGGCTCAAGCGTAGTGCGCGCGCTGGCCTCCGGCGATGTGCAGATTGGCAATATCGGCTCCAGCCCGCTGGCGGTAGCCGCCAGCCAGCAGGTGCCGATTGAGGTCTTTCTGCTGGCCTCGCAGCTGGGCAGCTCGGAAGCGCTGGTCGTCAAAAAGAGCATTAGCAAGCCGGACGATCTCGTTGGCAAGCGCATCGCGGTTCCTTTTATCTCGACGACCCACTACAGCCTGCTGGCGGCGCTGAAGCACTGGGGAATTAAGCCCGGTCAGGTGCAGATAGTGAATTTGCAGCCGCCGGCCATTATTGCCGCCTGGCAGCGGGGCGATATTGACGGCGCCTACGTCTGGGCGCCCGCGGTTAATGAGCTGGAGAAAGACGGCGCCGTGCTGACCGACTCATCGAAAGTGGGCGAGTGGGGCTCGCCGACGCTGGACGTGTGGGTGGTGCGCAAAGATTTCGCGGAGCAGCATCCGGATATCGTGAAGGCCTTTGCCCGCAGCGCGCTCGCCGCGCAGAAGGCGTACCTCGACGATCCCGACGGCTGGCTGAAGCAGCCGGAAAATCTGCAAAAGCTCTCCCGGCTGAGCGGCGTGCCCGAGGCCGATGTGCCGGGGCTGGTGAAGGGCAACACCTATCTTACCGCCGAACAGCAGGCCCGGCAGCTCAACGGCCCGGTCAATAAGGCCATCGTCGATACGGCGGCGTTTCTGAAGGAGCAGGGCAAAGTGCCTGCCGTCGCCGCGGACTACGGCCAGTACGTGACCGATAAATTCGTCAAATAGCGGGGAGGCAGCATGCTGCAGATATCTCACCTTTGCGCGGGCTACGGCGACAAAAAGGTGCTGGACGACATTACGCTGAGCGTCGATCGCGGCGAGCTGCTGGTGGTGCTGGGACCCTCGGGCTGCGGCAAAACCACGCTGCTGAACCTGGTGGCCGGCTTTCTCCCCTATGGCTCCGGCAGCATTACGCTCAACGGCGCCAGAGTCACCGGGCCGGGCGCCGATCGTGGGGTAGTGTTTCAGAACGAGGGGTTGCTGCCCTGGCGCAACGTGCTCGATAACGTTGCTTTCGGGCCGCAGCTTGCCGGGAAAAGCAAAGTCGAGAGGCAGCAGATTGCCGGGCGTCTCTTGAAGCGGGTCGGGCTTGAGGGCGCGGAAAAGCGCGCCATCTGGCAGCTGTCCGGCGGCCAGCGCCAGCGCGTCGGCATCGCCCGGGCGCTGGCGAACGATCCTCAGCTTTTGCTGCTGGATGAGCCCTTCGGCGCGCTGGATGCCTTTACCCGCGATCAGATGCAGACTCTGCTGCTCAACCTGTGGCACGAGACCGGTAAGCAGGTGCTGCTCATCACCCACGATATTGAAGAGGCGGTGTTTATGGCCACCGAGCTGGTGCTGCTTTCCGCCGGGCCGGGGCGCGTCAGCGAGCGCCTGTCGCTCGATTTTGCCCGCCGCTTCGTGGCGGGCGAGTCGAGCCGTAGCATTAAATCCGATCCTGAGTTTATCGCCCGGCGCGAGTACGTGCTGGGCCGGGTCTTTGAGCACCGGGAGGCTTTCTCATGAGTGCCATCGTCAACGATAAGCCGAAGCGGCTGCGCGCGAGCTGGCGCTGGCCGCTCTCCCGCCAGCTGACGCTGAGCCTGCTGACCCTGACGGCGCTGTTCGCGCTGTGGTGGGCGGTGACGCGGCTTGGGCTGATTGCGCCGCTGTTTCTGCCGCCGCCGGGGGCGGTGCTGGACAAGCTGCTGACCATTGCCGGCCCGCAGGGCTTTATGGACGCCACGCTGTGGCAGCACCTGGCGGCCAGCCTGACGCGAATTTTAATTGCGCTGGCGGCGGCGGTGCTGATTGGCATTCCGGTCGGTATCGCCATGGGACTGAGCCCGACGGCGCGCGGCATTCTCGATCCGCTGATCGAGCTTTATCGCCCGGTGCCGCCGCTGGCCTACCTGCCGCTGATGGTTATCTGGTTTGGTATCGGCGAAACCTCGAAGATCCTGCTGATCTATCTGGCGATTTTTGCCCCGGTGGCGATGGCGACGCTTGCCGGCGTAAAGAGCGTGCAGCAGGTGCGCGTCAGGGCGGCGCAGTCGCTGGGCGCCAGCCGGGGGCAGATCCTGTGGTTTGTGATCCTGCCCGGCGCGCTGCCGGACATTCTTACCGGCCTGCGCATCGGGCTGGGCGTCGGCTGGTCGACGCTGGTGGCGGCGGAGCTGATTGCGGCGACGCGCGGCCTCGGATTTATGGTGCAGTCAGCCGGTGAATTCCTCGCCACCGACGTGGTGCTGGCGGGGATCGCGGTGATTGCGGTGATTGCCTTTACGTTAGAACTGGGTCTGCGGGCGCTGCAGCGCCGCCTGACGCCGTGGTATGGAGAGATTTCATGAGCGAACGCATTACTGTTACCCCACTGGGACCTTACATCGGCGCCGAGATTTCCGGCCTCGATTTGACCCGCCCCCTGAGCGATAACCAGTTTGAGCAGTTGTATCACGCCCAGCTGCGCCACCAGGTGGTGTTCCTGCGCGGGCAGGATATCACCCCGCAGCAGCAGCGCGACCTGGCCCGGCGCTTCGGCGATCTGCATATCCATCCGATCTATCCGCACGTTAAGGAGGTGGAGGAGATCATCGTGCTGGATACCCACAACGACAATCCGCCGGATAACGACAACTGGCACACCGACGTCACCTTTATCGACACGCCGCCCGCTGGGGCGATCCTGGCGGCAAAACAGCTGCCGGAGGTTGGCGGCGATACGCTGTGGACCAGCGGTATCGCCGCCTGGGAGACGCTCTCCGCGCCGCTTAAGGCGCTGCTGGGCGGCCTGCGCGCCGAGCACGATTTCCGCAAATCCTTCCCGGAGTGGAAATACCGCAATACGCAAGAGGAGCACCGGCGCTGGCTGGCGGCGGTGGAAAAAAATCCGCCGGTGCTGCATCCGGTGGTGCGCACCCATCCGGTCACCGGCAGGCAGGCGCTGTTCGTCAATAATGGCTTTACCACGCGAATTGTCGATCTGGCGGAAAAAGAGAGCGAGGCGCTGCTGGGCTTTCTGCTGGAGCACGCGGTCAAGCCGGAGTTTCAGGTACGCTGGCGCTGGCGGGAGGGGGATCTGGCTATCTGGGACAATCGGGTGACGCAGCACTATGCCAACGCCGACTACATGCCGCAGCGGCGGATCATGCACCGGGCGACGATCCTCGGCGACAGGCCGTTTTATCGGGCTGGTTAAGCAGTAGCCCGGCGGCGCTGCCGCCGGGCGAGGGGACTAGCGGAGGATCTGCTTCTCGGCCAGATCGAGCGCAAAATAGCTGAAGATAAGATCGGCACCCGCGCGCTTGATGGCGCCCAGGCTTTCCAGCACAACCTTCTCTTCGTCGATGGCGCCCGCCAGGGCGGCAAATTTGATCATCGCGTATTCACCGCTGACCTGATAGGCGCCGATCGGTAGTTCCGTACGCTCGCGGATCTCGCGCAGCACGTCCAGATAAGGGCCCGCCGGTTTAACCATCAGCGCATCTGCGCCCTGGGCTTCGTCGAGCAGCGATTCGCGGATCGCCTCCCGGCGGTTCATCGGGTTCATCTGATAGGTTTTGCGATCGCCCTTCAGGGCCGTGCCTGCGGCTTCGCGGAACGGACCATAGAAGGAGGAGGCGAACTTGGTGGAGTAGGACATGATCGCCGTGTCGGTGAAGCCTGCGGCATCCAGCGCCCGGCGGATCGCCTGTACCTGGCCGTCCATCGCCGCGGAGGGGGCGATAAAATCAGCGCCGGCAGCGGCGGCGACCACGGCCTGCTTGCCGAGGTTCTCCAGGGTCGCATCGTTATCGACGCCGTGATCGCACAGCACGCCGCAGTGGCCGTGCGAGGTATATTCGCAGAAGCAGGTGTCGGACATGACGATCATCTCCGGCACGGCGTCTTTACAGATGCGCGACATGCGGGCGACCAGGCCGTCCTCTTTCCAGGCATCGCTGCCGGTAGCATCGGTGTGGTGCGAGATACCGAAGGTCATTACCGAGCGAATACCGGCGCGGGCAATGCGCTCGATCTCGCGGGCAAGGTGCCTTTCCGGGATGCGCATGACGCCGGGCATCGCTTCGATAGCTTTGTAGTCACTAATCTCTTCTTCAACAAAGATGGGCAGCACCAGATCGTTTAAGGTCAGGGTTGTCTCTTCAAACATGGCGCGCAGTGCGGGAGATTTACGCAGGCGGCGGGGGCGAGTGATCAAATCTGTCATGATAGGCCTGATATGAGTGGGACATTACGCATCAGTTTACCGTATTCCGCTGCCTAATGTTTCACTAAAGTTGTGCTAATGTTTTCCGGCAAGGGACTGGCCCAAGAGGTGGCCCCGCATGGTGAGGAGAAAATACGCCGTTGAATCTCAATTACCGCAGAATTATACGCTGCCGGAATTTAGTAAACTTGAGAGAGTATTTAAAATATTTAATATGACTGCAGTCCCTTATAGTAAGAATAGTGCCTTGATGTATTTATATTTAATATGATTTAAGAAAGACTATTCTTTAATTAAATGATTTTTATTTTGACATGCGTCGCGGATAAAAAACCTTCTCGTTATTAATATGTGCGCATCCGGACTTTTTGTATGGATTAATTGAACTTTCCCGCAATAGCACAGCATAATTCCACTGCAATTTGTGTATTGATGGACCAACATAATTATGTCCCTGAGGAGGGATGCCGAATGCAATCGTGGAAAAATAAACTGGCTGTATCAAAACTAACAATAGCATGCGCTTTAGCAATCGCCTCTCAGGCTAATGCTAGTATTGATGTCTCTAACGGTAAGTACCTTACCTTTGAGCACATCAACGACGGTATCACCGCCGACGGCGTATACTATAAAGGATACGTGGGCTGGAATAACTACGGCACGGACAGCCTGTATAACGGTGATATCTATCCTGTTATCAATAATGCTGTCGTCAACGGCGTTATTTCTACCTACTATCTGGATAATGGCCTCGCGTCAAATACGAATCCGAACAGTTTAACGATCAGCAACAGTACCATTCACGGCATGATTACATCAGCCTGTATGACAACAGAGTGTGCTGATGATGCCAACCGCACAAGCGGCTATGTTTATGACCGCCTGGCGCTGACTATCGATCGCTCAACCATTGATGACAATTATGAGCACTATACCTATAACGGCGTAAATGCCGACGGCACGCCGGATTCACACGTTGTCGATGTCTATAATCTGGGCACGGCAATTACGCTGGATCAGGAAGTCGATCTGGCAATTCGCAATAATTCGCGGGTGGCCGGTATTACTCTGACTCAGGGCTACCACTGGCCGGATACCGACGATGTGACCGTCAGTACCGGAGTTAACAACAGCCATGTCTTTACTAACACCATTAACGTTAATGATTCCGCCGTCACTTCAGGTTCATGGAGTGATGAAGGAACGCACGGATGGTTTGGACGTTCTGATAGCGCCAGTGATTATGACAATACCGGCGGTCTTGGCGCGATCAACTTCGACGACGTTGCGTTAGCGGTTATTGCTAACCCGGATGCCGACAATGCGATGCAAACCACGGCAACGTTTAACCACTCAACGCTGACCGGCGACGTGGTTTTCTCCAGCAACTTCGATCATAACTTCTTCCCCGATGGCACGGCCTCCTGGAAGAGTGTCAATGGCGCCATTGATACTAACGGCTGGGATGGGACCGATCGCCTGGATCTGACCCTGGATAACGGCAGCAAGTGGGTCGGTGCGGCGATGTCTGTTCATCAGGTCGTGAATCCGGATACCGGTGCCGTCACCTATGCGCCGGGCACTGACGCCACCTCAAGCCTTTACGACGTTGCGGCAAACAGCCTGTGGCCGAACTCCGTCTACGGCGTTGACAATACCGATACGCAATTTGGTGAAGGCACCCACGTCGTCGGGAATGAGGTTTACCAGAGCGGCCTGTTCAACGTCACGCTGGATCACGGCTCATCATGGGAAACCCGCAAAGAGTCGCTGATTGACTCTCTCTCCGTGAATAACGGCTCTCTGGTCACCGTCAATGACTCCAGCCTGGTCTCTGACAGCATCACCCTCAACACCGGTTCTGTGATGAACATCGGTGATGACGGCTGGGTGGCTGCCGATAGCGTAAACCTGAACAGCAACAGCCTGCTGGCGCTGACCCAGGAGCATGGCGAGTTGTATACCAACACGCTTAACGTTGATAGCAACGCGCAGTTGAGCCTGGGAACCGGCACGCTTGACGTTGCCGATGTCCATCTGACCAACGGCGGTACTTTCGATCTCAACAGCCGCGACTACACGCTGAATGCCAACCTGACCAACGGCCACACCAATGACGTTCACCAGGCGAACTACGGCTATGGCGTGATCGCGATGAACTCTGACGGTCACCTGGCGGTTAACGGCGACGTCGCCGGTAACTATAAGGTACGCGTGGATAACGCAACCGGTAAAGGATCGATTGGCGACTATAAGGGCAAAGAGCTTATTCGCCTGTACGATCAGAATGCGGATACGTCGGCGACCTTCTCGGCGGCCAATCGCGCCGACCTGGGTGCGTACACCTATGAGGCTCAGCAGCAGGGCGACACGGTGGTGCTGCGTCAGGATCGCCTGACCGACTACGCCAACATGGCGCTGAGCATTCCGTCTGCCAATACCAACATCTGGCATCTGCAGCAGGATACCCTGTCAACGCGCCTCGCCAATGCCCGCCACGGCCTGGCTGACGGCGGCGGTGCCTGGGTAAGCTACTTCGGTGGCCACTTCAAAGGCGACGGCGGCAAAGTTGACTATAAGCAGGACGTTAACGGCATCATGGTCGGTCTGGACAAGCAGGTTCAGGGTAACTACGCCAACTGGTTGCTGGGTGCGGCCGCAGGCTTCGGCAAGGCCGACGTCAAGAAACGCAGCGGCAAAGTGGATCAGGACGCGCAGTCCGCGTTCCTCTACTCGTCTGCCCGCTTCGCCAACGACGTTTTCCTCGACGGTAACCTGAGCTACAGCCACTTCGATAACGATCTGTCTGCCAATATGAGCAACGGCGAATACGTTGATGGCAAGGACCGCGACAATGCCTGGGGCTTTGGCCTGAAGCTTGGTTATGACTGGAAATACAATGAAGCTGGTTATGTGACGCCTTACGGCGCTATCAGCGGCCTGTTCCAGAATGGCGACAGCTATCGTCTGAGCAACGACATGCGCGTTGGCGGCCAGTCCTATGACAGCATGCGCTACGAGCTTGGCGTTGATACCGGCTATACCTTCAGCTACGGCAACGATCAGGCGCTGACGCCGTTCTTCAAGCTGGCGTATGTCTACGACGATGCCGGCAACCATGCCAAAGTTAACGGCGATAAGATCCGCAACGGTCAGAAAGGCTCTGCCGTGCGCGTGGGTGCGGGTACGCAGTTTAGCTTCACTAAAAACTTTGGTGCCTACACTGATGTGAACTACCTTGGCGGCGGCGACGTCGATCAGGATTGGGGGGCGAACGTAGGTGTTAAATACACCTGGTAAGACCTTGTAAAAGTAAAGGCAGGGAGCCTGTTCCCTGCCTTTTAACATAAATTAGCACTGGATGTGACTAACGCATGTTAGCGGTTAACCCATTACCTTTCTTTGCTGTTATGGACGAGCATTTCCTGCCGAAATCGAATCCCTTTACCCTGTTGGCGCAGGCGTCTATTGTGCTGGGCGCTAACGAACGCAAGGTCACCGTAGTGCGTAGCGGCACCTTGAAAATAACGCGTCAGCCGGACGATATCTTAATGAGTATCACCACCATTCCGCTGATTATTGGCCTGCCGGATATCTGCGTCACCAGCGAGGTTGACAGGCAGCTGACGGCGTTGACGCCCTGCGAGATGTACCAGCTGGATGTGAAGACCTGCTGGGCTATTCTGGATAAGCATCGTCTGTGGAAAGAAGCTTTTCAGTGGGTCAGCTGGCAGTTTCACGCGTTGGAGATGCGCGACACGCAGCTGGTGGGGCAGAGCACCTACAAGCAGATAAGAGCCTCGCTACAGCTGATGGCCAACTGGAACGAATCGCTGCGGGCAAAGGTTGGGGTGATTAACTATATTCAGCAGCGCACGCATATTTCACGCTCCGTCATTGCCGAGGTACTGGCGGCCCTGCGGGCGGGAAACTATATCGAAATGTCAAAGGGCAAGCTGCTTTCCGTAAACCGCCTGCCCCTTGAATATTGAGCTCCTCAGGACGAGGGCACCGCCAGCGGCTTATTGCCGCTCAGCTCCGTGACCAGATTATTAACCCCGTCGCTCATACTGGTGAAGCGGGTAAGCGGCGAACGCGTCACCACCACGAAGGCCCCGATGTTCTGCTGGGGGATCATCGCCATGTAGGTAATAAAGCCGCCGCCGCCGCCGGTTTTCTGAATAATGCCCGGGCGGCCGTCCTTCGGTGCCATATAGACCCAGCCCAGCCCCAGCGCGTCGGCCCTGCCGGGAACGTCCATGCCGATAACCCGCGTCAGCTGGCTACGCTGATAGATGAGCGTCTGCATTCTGTCTGACTGCTGGTTGCGCGAGTAGAAATCGGAAGAGAGAAACTGCTGCATCCAGCGCATCATATCGCCCGGCGTGGAGTAAACCCCGCCGCTGCCAATTGCCGCCAGCGTGTTGTTGCACGGGCTGGCGCCTTTTTCCGCCACCATCAAGCGTTTACATTGATCTGGTGATGGCGTGAAGGTGGTGTCCTTCATCCCCAGCGGGCGGGTTACCAACTGCTCAAGCAGCTGGGGATAGGGTTTCCCGGCCGCATTGCTGAGCGCATCGGCCAGCAGGTCGAAAGCCAGATTAGAGTAGGCGGCCTGGGTGCCGGGAGCTTTAGTCAGTTTGGCGGTACTGAGCCAGCTCCAGCGCTGATTTTTCGTCGGCCAGACAAACACCGGGCGATGGGCCGCGCCGCCGGGCTGTTCGCGGGGAAGCCCGCTGGTGTGGGTGGCGAGGTTAACCAGGCGAATAGGCGAGCCCTGGTAGCTCGGCACCCTGGCCCCCGGCGGCGCGTATTTACTCAGCGGGTCGTTGAGCTTCACCACGCCCTGGTCGAGCAGCTTCACCAGCACTTCGCTGGTCATCAGCTTGGAGAGCGAAGCGATGCGAATAACCGAGTCGAGCTGGGGCCGGACGTTGCTGCCCGGCCGCGTGGCGCCAAAACTGCGAAATACCCGCTGGTTGCCGTCGATAACCACCAGCGCCATGCCGGTAGCGCCGCTGCCGTAGAAGATATGGTCGGCATAGCGCTCGACAATGTCTGAAGCAAAAATGGGATCCGGCGAGGTTTGTGCTGCCGCAGCGGGCAGCGCGGCAAGGCAAAATGCCGCAAGGAGAAGCTGACGAAATTTCAAGAGCGCGTCCGTGAACAAATGGGAGAGTGGTATAAGGTATTTATACTATTAATCCGCGACCTGCCAAGCGGCATTGATTGCTATTTCTGAAACAAAAGCGTAACGCGGGGTAAAAACCTTTTTTTTCCCGGCGGTCACTACCTCCGCCCGGGCGCGGGCGGGTATGATAGTCCCTCTTTCACAAACGGTTACGGAGCGAAAATGACTGAGCCGCGGGTTGTAATGGTTGTTGATATGCAAAATGGCGTTTTTGCGACGCCGCGCTACCTGCGTGACGCCTGCGTGAGGCAGATCAATCGCCTTACCCGGCAAGCCGACCTTGTCATCTTTATCCGCCACGCGCAGGCCGGTGGTCTGGAGGAGGGGAGCGAGGGCTTTGCGCTGCTCCCCGAGCTTGAACAGCCGTCCGGCGCGCTGTATGTGACCAAAACCGCCTGCGACGCGTTCTATCGCACCGACCTTGAGCAGGTACTGGCGCAGCATGACATTCGCGCTTTCGTTATCTGCGGCTGCGCCACCGACTACTGCGTGGATACCACCTTAAGAGTCGGCGCCAGCAAAGGCTACCGCATTACCGTGGCCGAAGATGCCCACACCACCGCTAACCGCCCCGCGGCCGATGCCCCGGTGCTGATAGCCCATCATAACGACGTCTGGCGCAACCTCACGGTGCCCGGCAACCCGGTTGTGGTGAAATCCGTCGATACAATTGTTACACAGTGGCGGGCGAACTAACCCCCGTGCATCTGGTCTCATTAAACTGTTGATTAAGCCGGACTCACGGACGCGACGCCCGTCGCGCCGGGTTTTTGTTGTCCGCAGCCGCAAAGCATAAGAACGAAGCAGGAGTGCAGTATGTTTAAGTCTTTTTTCCCCAGGCCGGGGCCTTTTTTCATCTCGGCGGCAATTTGGGCGCTGATCGCCGTCATTTTCTGGCAGGCCGACGGCGGCAAGTGGCTGCTGCACCTGGCGGGGGCAAAAAGCGATGTACCGGTGGGGGCGTCGCAGTTTATCGCGCCCAGTTATCTGGTGTTCTACGCCTACTATTTCGTCGTCGTTGGCGCCTTTGCCCTGTTCTGGTTTCTCTACAGCCCGCACCCGTGGCAGCTCTGGTCGGTGCTCGGCTCGGCGGCCATTATCTTCGTGACCTGGTTTCAGGTTGAGGTTGGCGTGGCCATCAACGCCTGGTACGGCCCGTTCTATAACCTGATTCAGGAAGCTCTGGCCTCGCCGCACAAGATCCAGATAACCCAGTTCTACCAGGAGATCTGCGTCTTTCTCTATATCGCGCTGATTGCCGTGGTGATTGGCGTATTGACCAATTTCTTCGTCAGCCACTACGTCTTCCGCTGGCGCACCGCGATGAACGACCACTATATGGCCCACTGGTCGAAGCTGCGGCATATTGAGGGCGCCGCGCAGCGCGTACAGGAGGACACCATGCGTTTTTCCTCGACGCTTGAGGACGTCGGCGTCGGCTTTATCAACGCCATGATGACGCTGATTGCCTTCCTGCCGGTGCTGGTTTCGCTCTCGCCTCACATTAAGGAGCTTCCCGTGGTCGGCGCGGTGCCCTATGGCCTTGTCTGGGCGGCCATTATCTGGTCAATTGTCGGTACCGGACTGCTGGCGGTGGTGGGCATCAAGCTCCCCGGCCTGAACTTTAAAAACCAGCGCGTCGAGGCCGCCTATCGTAAGGAGCTGGTATACGGCGAGGACCACGCGGATCGCGCCACGCCGCCGACCGTCAAAGAGCTGTTCGCCGCCGTGCGCCGCAACTACTTCCGCCTCTATTTTCACTACACCTACTTCAACATCGCGCGCATTCTCTATCTGCAGGCGGATAATGTTTTCGGACTGGTGCTGATGTTCCCGTCGATTGTGGCCGGCACCATTACGCTTGGCATCATGTCGCAGGTGAGTAACGCCTTTGGCCAGGTGCGCGGATCCTTCCAGTATCTGATAAGCTCGTGGACGACGCTGGTGGAGCTGATGTCCATCTACAAACGTCTGCGCAGCTTCGAGCGCGTGCTCGATGACGAGCCGGCGGCGGAGCCCAGGCAGTCTTACAGATAATACAGGGAACACGCGGTGACGGGGAAAAGACAACGCACCTTGACGCTGCTCGCCATCGCGATCGTCGCGGGCTGCAGCAGCAAAGAGCCGGTACTGAAGAAAGGCGAGAAGCCGGTTGACGTCGCGCAGGTTGTGCGGCAGAAGATGCCGGCAAGCGTTAAGGACCGCGACGAATGGGCGCAGAGCATCGCTAAAGCGTTCGAGAGCCAGAAGCTGGCGCCCACGGAGGAGAACGTCTGCTCCGTGCTGGCGGTAGCCCAGCAGGAGTCGAACTATCAGGCAGATCCGGCGGTGCCGGGCCTGAGCAAAATCGCCTGGCAGGAGATTGACCGCCGGGCGGAGCGGGTCCACGTCCCGGCATTTTTAGTGCATACCGCGCTGAAAATCACCTCGCCGAACGGCAAATCCTACAGCGAGCGGCTCGATACGGTGAAGACCGAGAAGCAGCTCAGCGCCATTTTCGACGACTTTATCGGCATGGTGCCTATGGGCCAGACCCTGTTTGGTTCCCTGAACCCGGTCCACACCGGCGGGCCGATGCAGGTCAGCATCGCCTTCGCCGAGGCGCACGAGCGCGGCTATCCGTGGAAGATAGAGGGCACCGTGCGTCAGGAGGTCTTCTCCCTGCGCGGCGGCCTGTGGTTCGGGACCTATCATCTGCTGAACTATCCGGCCAGCTACAGCGCGCCGCTCTACCGTTTTGCCGATTTCAACGCCGGCTGGTACGCCAGCCGCAATGCCGCTTTCCAGAATGCGGTCAGCAAAGCCAGCGGCGTCAAGCTGGCCCTGGACGGCGATGTCGTGCTCTACGGCAGCGATAAGCCGGGCAAAACTGAACTGGCGGTGCGCAGGCTGGCGGATAAGCTTTCGCTCAGCGACGATGCGATACACCGCCAGCTGCAGAAGGGCGACAGCCAGGCGTTTGAGGAGACGGCGGTGTACAAAGGCGTTTATAAGCTGGCAGAGGCCAAAAGCGGCAGGACGTTACCGAGAGAGATGCTGCCGGGCATCCAGCTGGAGAGCCCGAAGATCACACGAAATCTCACCACGGCCTGGTTTGCCAAACGCGTTGATGAGCGGCGCGCGCGCTGCATGGCGCTCGGTCAGAGGTAGCGACGCCAGCGCAGAAACAGCGCAACGGCGCCGAGCAGGGCGGCGCCCAGCAGAAAGGGGACGAGGCCGAACAGCGTGCAGACCGCAAGATCCATCTCTATTTGCGGGCGGCCGCTGTCCTGCTGCTGCATCAGGTGTTCAAAAATACCCGGGGCGTGCACCAGCATATTCAGCAGCTGGGCGCCTGCCCAGAAGCAGAGCAGCACAAACAGCGCGTAGGCCACGTTACCCGGCACGGAAGAGTCCTTATTTTTCCGGGCGGTAAGCGGCCTGGAGAAAGTGAATTCAGTCATAAAGAAAGCTCCAAACCTGTTCAGCGCCGGCGGAGGCCAGCGAGAATATTAGCCGTAAGTCTGGCAGCTGCCGCCGATTGTCAATATCGGATTTATGGGAATTTCCGTTAGGGAATGCTCCGATTTGTTTATTATCCCAAACGGATCACAGCTTTTCCCCAGCCATATTAATGAGATGGCGAATTTGCTAACCGGCGCGCAGACGCCGCCGGCGCCATATGCGATGCTTAACTTTTCATCTCTGGAGCCTGTATGAATTTGCCGGATAAACTTCGCCGCGACTGGCACTATTACGCCTTTGCTATCGGGCTCATCTTCATCTTAAACGGGATTATCGGCGTGGCGGGCTTTGAGGCAAAAGGCTGGCAGAGCTGGGTGGTTGGGCTGGTGACGTGGGTGGTGAGCTTCTGGCTTGCCGGGAAGATTATCCGCCGACGTCCGGCGGAGCAGCCGGCGGAATAAGCGAGCCGGGCGGCGACGCCCGGCCCGTTATCAGACCGTTGTTTTCAGGGCCATATTCGCCCGATGGCGCTCCAGCGCCAGCTCAATCAGGCGGGTTATCAGACTGGTATAGTCAAGCCCGCTGGCCTGCCACAGCTTGGGATACATGCTGATATTGGTAAAGCCCGGCAGGGTGTTTATCTCGTTAATCACCACGTTATTGTCCGGCGTCAGGAAGACGTCAACCCGCGCCATGCCGCTGCACCCCAGCGTCTGATAGGCGGCGACGGCTATATCGCGGATCCGGTCGTTGATTGCGGCGGGCAGGTCGGCGGGAACCACCACGCTGGCGCCCCGATCGTCTATATACTTGGTGTCGTAGGCGTAAAATTCGCTGTTAAGCACTATCTCACCGCAGGTGCTGGCCTGCGGCTCGTCGTTGCCGAGCACCGCGCACTCGATTTCGCGGCCCTGGATGCCCTGTTCGACAATCACCTTATGATCGAATTCAAAAGCCAGCGCGACGGCGGCCTCATACTGTTCGGCATTTTTCACTTTGCTGACGCCCACCGATGAGCCCTGATTGGCCGGCTTGACAAACAGCGGCAGGCCGAGGCGGGCCTCAATATCGGCGAAGCCGATCGAACTGCGATTGGCCCGGGTCAGGGTGACGAAAGGCGCTACCGCCAGGCCGGCGTCGCGCAGCAGGCGCTTGGTGACGTCTTTGTCCATGCAGGCGGCGGAGCTGAGCACGTCCGAGCCGACGAACGGCAGATTGGCCACCCGCAGCAGACCCTGCAGCGAGCCGTCTTCGCCGAGCGTGCCGTGGACGATGGGAAAGATAACATCGATATTCGGCAGCGCCTCGCGGGTCCGGGCATCAATCAGCTGCTGCGTGGTACTGCCCGGAATTTGCGCCAGGGTGACCGCCGACGGGCGCAGGGCGATACGGGCAGGATCCTGCGGGTTGATCAGATAGTTGTCGGCGTCGCTGACGTGCCACTGCCCCTGCTTATCAATCCCCAGCAGCGTGACGTCGAAACGCGTTTTATCAATTGCGTCAACGATGTTTTTCGCCGACTGCAGCGACACCTCATGCTCCGCTGATTTACCGCCGAAGACGACCCCAACCCGCAACTTAGCCATTTCAAATTCCATCCAGAGAAATACACAAGGCCGATACCTTATCACGACACCTGCGACGCTTCTGCCATAATCTTATTTTTGCGTTTGGGAGGCGTCATGAAGGGGAAAACAGCAATTCTGCTGCTGGTCATTCTCGGCGCGGGCTACGCGGGCTGGCTGCTGCTGCCCCGGTACTACAACCCTTTTAGCCCGCTTTCGCTCGACGATCCCGCCGGGCGGATCGCCCGGTTTAAGCTGCACCGCCTCACGCCCGCCCAATGCGCGACGCTGCTGGAAGACGCGAACCGGCGCGGCTGGCTCTCCAGCCGCCCGGTTGCCGACAGCGGCGGTCCTTGCCCGCTTACCGGCGCCGTGCGCGTTTTCGCTTTTGGCTCGGTGCGCCTCAGCAGCAGTTTTCTGGCCAGCTGCCCGCTGGCGCTCAGCAGCGCTCTGTTTATTCAGCAGCGGGCGAAGCCGCTGACGCTGACGCTGATGAACAGCGAACTGCGCCAGGTTGACCACCTCGGCAGCTTTGCCTGCCGCAATATTTATCATCGCGAGAACGCCCGGCGCAGCGAGCACGCGACGGCGGATGCGCTGGACATCAGCGGTTTTCGCCTCGCCGATGGCCGGCGTATTACCGTCGCCCGCGGCTGGCAGGCGTCCGACAGCGGTCCCTGGCTGCGCGCGCTGCTGTCGGCGAGCTGCGGCTACTACGGCAACGGGCTGGGGCCGGCGTATAACGCGGCCCACGGCAACCACTTTCATTTAGGGATGCGCGGTTACGGCGTGTGCCGCTGAGAATAACATTCTGCGGAGCAGGGTTTTATCTGTGATGTTTATCACGATTTTCTGTGAATTTGCGATAAAACACTAAACTAAGATAACAGCGCATCTCGCGCTGCGCAGGGCCACGGGCAACTTGTTATGCTGATAAATATGATGAAAATGAGTCATTACATTTAGTTATGGAATCCTGGAAAGTAAATCTTATCTCCGTCTGGTTTGGCTGCTTTTTTACCGGCCTCGCGATCAGTCAGATCCTGCCCTTTTTGCCTCTGTACGTTGCCCAGCTTGGCGTCACCTCGCACCAGGCGCTCTCCATGTGGTCCGGGCTCACCTTCAGCGTGACGTTTCTTGTTTCGGCCATCGTGTCGCCGATGTGGGGCAGCCTGGCCGATCGCCGGGGGCGCAAGCTGATGCTGCTTCGTGCCTCCCTCGGCATGGCGGTAGCCATTCTGCTGCAGGCGTTTGCCACCAATGTCTGGCAGCTATTTACGCTGCGGGCGGTGATGGGCTTAACCTCCGGCTATATTCCCAATGCGATGGCGCTGGTGGCTTCACAGGTTCCCCGCGAGCGCAGCGGCTGGGCGCTGAGCACGCTGTCTACGGCGCAAATCAGCGGCGTCATTGGCGGCCCGCTGCTCGGCGGCTTTCTGGCCGACCATGTCGGCCTGCGGACGGTATTTTTCATCACCGCGGTCCTGCTTATCATCAGCTTCCTGGTAACGCTTTTTTTAATCAAAGAGGGCGTGCGCCCGCAGGTCAGTAAAGCCGACAGGCTCAGCGGTAAAGCGGTCTTTGCCTCTCTGCCGTATCCTGGGTTGGTGATCAGCCTGTTTTTTACTACGCTGGTTATTCAACTGTGTAACGGTTCGATAAGTCCGATTCTGGCCCTGTTTATCAAATCAATGTCTCCGCAGAGCGGTAACATAGCCTTTCTGGCGGGAATGATTGCGGCAGTGCCCGGCATTTCTGCGCTGATTTCTGCACCCAGGCTGGGCAAACTCGGAGACCGTATTGGCACGCATCGGATCCTGCTGGCAACGCTTTTTTGTGCGGTAATCATGTTCTTTGCGATGTCGTTTGTCACAACGCCTTTTCAGCTTGGGGTACTGCGATTTTTACTTGGTTTTGCCGACGGCGCGATGTTACCCGCCGTACAGACGCTGCTGCTGAAATATGTCAGCGACAGAGTTACCGGGCGTATTTTTGGCTATAACCAATCATTTATGTATCTCGGGAATGTGGCCGGCCCGCTGCTTGGTGCATCGGTATCGGCAATGGCAGGATTCCGCTGGGTATTTATTGCCACGGCAATCGTCGTGTTTATTAACCTCATCCAGTTGGCATTTATGCTCCGCCGGTGCGATCGTGCGGCAGCAGCGAGGTAATACATCTAAATTCGTAATAGATAATAATTTGCTCCCCCTGTACTTTTGGCCCACGCTTAATGGGCTCTGTAGAATGCGGGCTGTAGGGGGACGTGGCAAGTGTACCCTGCGGCCGTTTTCTCAGCGGCGATATGGTCAGATCGCAATACTAAAATCCGCTATCGAGAGCTGATTGGATGATAGAGAAATCCAGTCAGGCTCTCACATAAGGAAATATCGATATGAAGAATCTCATTGCACAATTATTGATTACGCTTGCGGAAAAAGAAGAGGAGTCAAAAAAATTGACAATTCGTGTTGAGGCGCTTGAAATCGTATTGACAACACTTCTTCGCCAGATGAAACAGGCCAGGCGGCTGACAGTAACTACCGAGGTGGAATCGACCCTGACGGACCTCATGCATGGGCCGCTGGTGAATGATGGCGACCGCGAGCTGCTATACTGGCATATAGAGAAGATTTTACATTCGTCTTACCGCTAATGTTACAGCAACGATACTGAGCAGCCGCTACCGCCTTAATTGCTGAACGCGAGTAAAAATTAAACGTTATTTAGTACTACCTGTATCTATTTTTATGATTACGGGGTGACTTTTTTCGTGCCTGGAGCCAGACTTATGAAGTTAACCTCAAAGATGGACTGTGCTATGAAAATAACGTTAATGGTGACTTTAGCGGCTAGCCTGGTATTTATGACGGCGGCTAACGCAGCAGAAAAAACACCGCAGCAGCAGCGGATGACGACCTGTAATCAGCAGGCGACAGCAAAAGCGTTAAAGGGGGATGAAAGAAAGAGCTTTATGAGCAGCTGCCTGAAGGGCAGCGGCACGCAATCCGATGGAAAGAGCCTGACGCCGCAGCAGCAAAAGATGCGCGAGTGTAATGCGACCGCGACGCAGCAGTCGCTGAAGGGCGCCGATCGTAAGAAATTTATGAGCGCCTGCCTGAAAAAAACCGCATAACGGGCGTGGGTGAGCCGAAAAGGCTCACCCTGTCTTCAGGATTTACTTAGCGCTTCTGATTTCTCCATGCACGCGGCCATGGCTTCAATGACCGCCGCGCGGAACCCCTTCTGCTCCAGCACGCGCACGGCTTCAATAGTGGTGCCGCCCGGGGAGCAGACCATATCTTTCAGTTCACCGGGATGACTTCCCGATTCCATTACCATTTTTGCCGAGCCCATGACCGCCTGAGCGGCAAATTTATAGGCCTGCGCGCGGGGCATGCCGCCCAGCACGGCCGCATCCGCCATCGCTTCGATAAACATAAAGACGTAGGCCGGTGCCGAGCCGCTGACGCCGACAACCGGATGGATCATCGGTTCGGCGATCACTTCGGCTTCGCCAAAGCTGCGGAAAATGGTTACCACCTCGGCAATATCTTCTGAGGTGGCCAGTGCGTTTGGCGTCACGGAGGTCATCCCGGCATTAACCAGCGCCGGCGTGTTCGGCATGGCGCGGATAATCTTGCGGTCGTGGCCCAGCGCGCCTGCCAGCTGATCGAGGGTGATGCCGGCGGCAATAGAGATAACCAGAGACTCTTTGTGCAGGCTTGACGCCACTTCGCTTAACACTTTGACCATCATTCCGGGCTTGACCGCGCCGAAGACAATATCTGCAATCTGCGCCACTTCCTGCGCGCTCTCTGCGGCATTAACTCCGTACTGTTCGCTCAGCGCGGCGACTTTCTCAGAAGACGGCGTATAGACCCAGATCTGGCCCGGCTGCACCAGGCCGCTGGCAATCAGCCCGCCGAGAATCGCTTTACCCATGTTACCGCAGCCGATAAAACCAATTTTCTTATCCACTTTGACGCTCCCTCAGTATCTGATTTAGTCACCCCATAGCTTACCACTGTTTTACGACTTTGCCGGAGGCAGAAAGCAGGCGACAATGGCGATGTAAACAGAGAGGAGGGGTTATGGCTATATGGGTGGACGCGGATGCCTGTCCGAAAGTGATTAAAGAGATCCTCTACCGGGCGGCAGAGAGAACCCGAACGCCGCTGACGCTGGTAGCCAATCAGAATTTGCGGGTGCCGCCGTCGATGTTCATCCGCACGCTGCGGGTGCCGTCGGGGTTTGACGTGGCGGATAATGAGATAGTCCGCCAGTGTCAGGCGGGCGACCTGGTGATTACGGCGGATATTCCGCTGGCGGCTGAAGTGCTGGCGAAGGGCGGGGCGGCGCTGAATCCGCGCGGTGAACGCTATAGCGAGGCCACCATTCGCGAGCGGCTGACGATGCGCGACTTTATGGATACTCTGCGGGCCAGCGGTATTCAGACCGGTGGCCCCGATTCACTGTCCCAGCGCGACCGCCAGCAGTTTGCCGCAGAGCTCGACAAGTGGCTGCTGGCGGTGCAGCGGGCAGAAGGCTAGATCCAGCCGTCGTCGTCACCACCGAAATCGTCACCGCCGAAATCGTCATTACCGAAATCCCCGCCGCCGACATCGCCGTTATCCCAGCCGGTATTCTGGAAGTCGGCGCCGTTGCCGTCGTCCTGCGGCAGGAACTGGCTGTCTGCGGCGGGCGTCAAATCATCGGCGGCGGGCTGCGGCGTCTCTTCGATAATATTGACGATCTCCTGGGGATGAGAGCCGGAAAACATGTTCATCAGCATATTGCCGAGCACCACGCCGCCGGCGACGCCGGCCGCCGTCTGCAGGGCGCCGGACATAAAGCCGCCGCCGCTGCGCGCGGGCGCATATCCCGGCGCCTGGGGCTGGGCATAGCCCGGCTGCTGCGGGGCCTGGCGGGCGTAGTTCTGGGCGCCGGGAATCGGGCCGCCGCCGCTGGCGTTCGCGCCGCTATTGCCGCCGCCAAACAGGCCGGCGAGAAAGCCGCCGCTGCTCTGACGGGTGGACTGCAGCTGCGAGACCTCGCTCTCCAGCGCCTGAATGCGCTGGTTTAGCTGCTTGATGGCCGCTTCCTGAATAAGCACGGTTTGCGCCATATAGTAGGGCGCGGCGGGCTGGGCTGCTACATACTGAGCAATGACTTTCTCGGCGCCGGCATCGCGCGGCGCGCTTTGTGCTTCCGCCTGCTTAAGGCGCGAAAAGAGCCCGTCTATCAGGCGCTGTTCTTCAGATTGCATGGGCACTCCTCATTGGTGCTGGGATGAATTAACCTAGTGTGTATCATTCCTTTCTTTTGTAAATATACCGCGCGTAAAGCTGTATACAATTGTGTTACGGTTTGCAGCAGATGAGGGCTTGTCAAAACCCACCGCTTTCAGGTATGGTGGCCCAAAATTTTAGTGACATTATTTCTTTACACTCCCTGATTCTTATAAATCCAGCTGTAGCAGTAGTTACAGCGAAGGTGAAATGAAGTTGTAATGTTTAATGTACAGTCAGTATGCGCTGCGCATGCTATTGCTACGCACTCAACCATACGCTCGGCTATGCCGCAGTAGAAAGAGGATGTTCAGGTGAGCACAGAGCCCATTTTTCTCATTGGCGCCCGTGGCTGCGGTAAAACAACGGTGGGTCAAAAGCTGGCGCTGGCGTGCGGTTTTGCCTTTGTTGATAGCGATCGGATGCTGCAGGAGCGCGCGGGAAAGAGTATTGCGGATATCGTTGCGCTTGAGGGCTGGGACGCTTTCCGGGCGCTGGAGGCCGAGACGCTGCGCGCGGTGACCCGGCCAGCGTCGATAATTGCTACCGGCGGCGGAGCGATCCTTGCCGCTGAAAATCGCGCCTTCATGCGCGCCAGCGGCAGCGTGTTTTACCTTCAGGCGCCGGTTTCTGTTCTTGCCCGCCGGCTTGAGGTCTCGCCGGAAGAGGATCAGCGTCCGACCCTGACCGGAAAGCCCATTGACGAAGAGGTGCGTGAAGTGCTGGCCCAGCGCGAAGCCCTTTACCGCGAGGCCGCGCATTTCGCGGTGGACGCCGCCCGCGACCCCGACGCCGTGGTCGCGCAAATTCTGGCAATTGCGCTGCCGGGGGCGATTTCCACAACTCCTAAAAAATCAGCGCCGGTCGGACAGCGCCTATAATTAAGGTGCTGTTTCTATTAAAGGAGGCGCTATGCCGAATAAACCCCCTTACCCGCGTGAATCCCGCGTTGTTGCAGTCGAAAAGGGTGATGCCGGGAAGCCGGTGACCTGGTACGAGTTGCGGGCCGATCATCCGAAACCGGACTCTCTTATTAGTGAACACCCCACCCGTGAAGAAGCGCTGGATGCGCAGAAGCGTTACGAGGACCCCGACAAGTCCTGACTGCCGGGACCTTTTATCCACTGACGATACGTCCGCGCTCCCCCCTGAAAGCGGCCTGGCGCCGTAATATTTACAAACCAAATGGTCATGAGGCTGCTAAGCTTTTACAAGGTTGAATTTTAGCCAATGGGGGGCGGCGCCAAGCCTGCATGATATTTCAGAAGTTATAACAAGGTAAACATGATGAGTACGACGCTGGCCATTCTTACCATCGGCGTGGTTTCTCTGGGGGAGATATTGCCCCTGTTAACTGAGCACATCAGGGAAGATCAGATTACCTACGTGAATTTACTCGGAAAATTAAGCCGCGAAGATGTTGAAGAAGAGTATACCCCGACAAGTGGTGAAGAGCGCATCATAGCCCTGCTTAACGATAACCAGCTCATTGAGGTTTCGAAGGCTAAAATTGAGCGCGATATCCAGGCGGTTATCGAAGTGCTTGATAACCAGGGATTCGACGTTATTCTGCTGATGAGCTCTGCACCGCTGAACGGACTTACTGCGCGCAACGCGGTTTTGCTGGAGCCGCAGCGGGTGATTCCGCCGCTGGTCTCCTCTATTGTTCACGGTCACCAGATGGGGGTTATTGTTCCCGTTCCTGAATTACTGAATACCCAGCGCAATAACTGGCTTAAGCTGCCAACGCCGCCGTGCTACGCGCTGGCGAATCCCCTGGACGTCAGCGATGATGAGCTGATCTCTGCCGCCCGGCAGCTGCTGGATGATGGCGCCGATGTCCTGATGCTCGACAGCCAGGGTTTTCATCTGCACCACCTCCAGTTGCTGCAAAAGGCGCTGGGCGTACCGGTGCTGTTGTCCAACGCGCTGCTGGCGAGGCTGACGGTCGAGCTGCTGATGTGAGCATTTTTACGTGACAGGCTGTGACCGTCCCCCCTATATTGGATTGCAACACAACAATGAAACCAATAAGGGCCAGTTATGCTTCAAAGCAACGAATATTTTGACGGGAAAGTGAAGTCCATCGGTTATGAGAGCAGCAGTACAGGTCGCGCCAGCGTTGGCGTGATGGCAGAAGGGGAGTACACGTTCGGGACGGCGCAGCCGGAAGAGATGACCGTCGTCAGCGGCGCGCTGCGCGTGCTGCTGCCGGGCGAGGTTGAATGGCGGACATTTACCCCGGGTCAGGCCTTTAACGTCCCGGGTCACAGCGAGTTTCATCTGCAGGTGGCGGAGCCCAGCGCCTATCTGTGCCGCTACCTGTGACTTTTAGCCTTCCCGCCGCGGCGGGAAGGCTGTTGTGACTTAGCGCTGGGCCTCTCCGCCCAGCCCTTCAACCAGCGCCGCGACCAGCGCCGCCAGCTCGCCGGTCATCAGGATAAAGTCGGCGTCAAAGCGCTGATCGACATTTTCCCGCTCAATATCTTCATTCTGATCCCGCAGCTCGTCGCTGAACTTCAGGCGCTTGATAGAGGCGTCATCGCACATCACAAACTGAATGCGCTGCTGCCAGTCGAGGGCAAGCTTGGTCACCACTTTGCCCGCTTCGATGTGCACGGCGATCTCGTCGCTGACCAGATCCTGCTTTTTGGCGCGGATCACGCCGCCGTCTTCCAGGAGAGCCTTCAGCTCTGCCTCATCGAGCAGCTGAAAGCCCTGGGCCACGGTGCCGGAGCGCACCCATTCGGTGAGCGTCAGCTCGATAGGATTCTCCAGCGCCAGCGGCACCACCGGCAGCGAGCCGAGGGTTTTACGCAGCAGGGCGAGAATATCTTCTGACTTCTTGGCGCTGGCGCTGTCGACCATGATCAGGCCATTGACGGTATCAATCCACAGCATGGTCTGGCTGAAGCGGCTGAAGGCGCGCGGCAGCAGGGAGTGGAGCACCTCATCCTTCAGGGCGTCTTTTTCGGTTTTCTTTAATTTGCGGCCCTGATCGGCTTCAAGCTTCTGAATTTTGGCTTCCAGCGCCTGCTTCACCACCGGCGACGGCAGGATCTTCTCCTCTTTGCGGGCGCAGATGATGATCTGCCCGTTCGCTTCGTGGGTGAACGCGTCGCTGTGCGAGCCCATAGGCGGCACCCAGCCGGTTTTTGCCATATCCTGACTGCCGCAGGGCGTGAATGCCAGTCCGGCTAACTGTTTTTCCATCTCGTCCGCGCGCAGGGCGATATCGCGGCTAAGACGATAAACCATTAAATTTTTGAACCACAGCATGATAATTTCCACGGCATTGTCGTTAAATCCAGGCGGGCATAATAGCGAATTGTCCCTGGGCTTGCATTTCTAATCCAGAATAAAAGAGGCGCGCGTGCGAATAGGTATCGATTTGGGTGGGACAAAAACGGAGGTCATTGCGCTCAGTGACCGGGGTGAAGCGCTTTATCGTCATCGGCTACCGACGCCGCGCGACGACTACCGGCAAACGATTGAGGTGATTGCCCGGCTGGTCGAGGCGGCAGAGAAAGAGACCGGACAGCGCGGCAGCGTCGGCATCGGCATTCCCGGCGCTATCTCGCCCTTCAGCGGTCGGGTGAAGAACGCTAACTCAACCTGGCTTAACGGCCAGCCGTTTGATAAAGACCTCAGCCGGCGGCTGGATCGCGAGGTGCGGATCGCTAACGACGCCAACTGCCTGGCGGTCTCTGAGGCGGTGGACGGCGCGGCGGCAGGGGCGCAGACGGTCTTTGCGGTGATTATTGGCACCGGCTGCGGCGCGGGCGTGGCGCTGGGCGGCCGGGCGCACATCGGCGGCAACGCCACGGCGGGCGAGTGGGGCCACAACCCGCTGCCGTGGATGGACGCAGACGAGCTGCGCTATCGCGAAGAGGTGCCGTGCTACTGCGGCAGGCAGGGCTGCATTGAAACCTTTATCTCCGGCACCGGTTTTGCCACCGACTATCAGCGCCTCAGCGGCCAGGCGCGGGAGGGCAGCGAAATTATCCGCCTCGCCGACGAGCAGGATCCGCTCGCCGGACTGGCGCTGACGCGCTACGAACTGCGGCTGGCCAAGTCGCTGGCCCACGTCATCAATATTCTCGACCCGGAGGTCATCGTCCTCGGCGGCGGGATGAGCAACGTCGACCGGCTGTACAAAACGGTGCCGCCGCTGATCAAACAATTTGTGTTCGGCGGCGAGTGCGAAACGCCGGTGCGTAAGGCGGTGCACGGCGACTCCAGCGGCGTCAGGGGCGCGGCGTGGCTGTGGCCGATGTAGTCGTTTATTGCACGTCTTCAATCCTATTCTGCCGGGGATCGTGGAATGGTTCCGTTCACTCGTAGCACTCTGCTCCTCTGTTGGGCTTTCTGCGGTGAACGTGTTAAGAGGGCTCGCCGCCGCCCTCTTAACAATCTCGGCTCCCGGCAACAAAAATCGCCGCTGCGCGGAACCTCAGATTCTGACGTCTGGCTTTCGGGTACGGGCGCGATGCAACATCCCTGTAAGTCGCGCCCTCAGCCCGCATCCCTGCGGGCTGCCCCGGCCAGACGTCAGAATCTGAGGCGATTTTTAGCCGGACGTTAACACCCTCAGAGTGTATGGATATTGTGCGAATAGATAGAGATAACGTAGGCCCGGCAAGCGAAGCGCCGCCGGGCATTTTCCACTGACGTTAACCTGTCACCGCAAACCCTTTATCCAGCCTGCTGTAGCCCAGGCCGTTGATTTTGCGCACCCGGATCTGCACCGGAATACGCTCTTTCATCGCCTCCACGTGGCTGATGACGCCGATGATTTTGCCGCTGGCGTTAAGCGCGTCCAGCGCATCCAGGGCGGTGTCCAGCGTTTCGCTGTCCAGCGTGCCGAAGCCCTCGTCGAGGAACAGGGAGTCAATGCGCGTGCGGTGGCTCACCAGGTCCGACAGCGCCAGCGCCAGCGCGAGGCTGACGAGGAAGCTCTCGCCGCCGGAGAGGGTGCGGGTATCGCGCACCGCGTCGGCCTGCCAGGTATCGACCACCTCCAGCTCGAGCGCTTCGCTGGCCTTGCGCTGCAGCAGATAGCGGCCGTGCAGGCGCGAGAGCTGCTCGTTCGCCAGCCACACCAGATTATCCAGCGTCAGCCCCTGGGCGAACTTGCGGAACTTGTCGCCCTCTTTCGAACCGATCAGCCCGTTGAGCCAGCTCCAGTCCTCCAGGGTCTGCGCGGCGCGCGCTATCTGCGCCGCGAGCGCCTGCTGGCGCAGGCGGTTTTCGCCGTCCTGCCTGAGCTGCTGGTGGATTTCGCCCTGGGCGGCGCTGCCGTCGCGCAGGCGGCGGGTGATCGACGCCAGCTGCTCTGCGATAGCGCTAAGTTCAGCCGTCGGCGCAAGCGCGCCGGGCCTGTTTTCGCGATGCTGCGCCAGCGCGGCGTCGGCCTGAGCGGCCAGGGCCTGCTGCTGCTGGCACTGATTTTCCAGTTCCTGCTTCAGCGCCTCGAGCCGGCGGCGGGTATCGTCGTCCAGCAGGGCGGCGAGAAATGCTTCCCGGGTGCTGAACTCGCTGGCGCTCAGGCCGTCGCTGAACGCCCGCCCGGCCGCGTCGAGGCGCTCGCGCTCCCGGGCCTGCTGATGCGCCAGGGTCTGCCACTGGCTTTGCAGTGACACGCACTCGTCGTGCAGCGGCTGCCAGCCCTCAAGCGGCGCCGGGCCGGGATCGGCGTCGGGCGACGCTTCCGGCAGGGTATCCAGCAGCGGCTGCAGGCGGGCAAGCTGCTGCTGCACCTGCAGCTGTTCGTCGCTGTGCGCCTGCCACTGTTGACTTTCGGTTTCGCGCTGCCTGAGCCACGCCTGCTCTTCGTCCGGCGCCGGGGCGGTCAGGCCCAGAGACCCCAGCGCGTCGGCCAGCGTCCGCTGGCGGTCGGCAAGCTCCTGCTCCAGCGTTTTTACTTCGGCGTCCAGCGCCGCTGTCTGCGCCTCCAGGCCGAGCCGCTGGCCGTGCTGCCACAGCCGCTGTCCGATGTTTTCCTGCTCGTCGAGCCAGCCGCTGATGTCATCATCCGGCGTCAGGTTTATCTGCAGGCTTTGCGCAACGCGCTGCCAGTCGAGGGTGAGCGCTTGCTCCTGCGCAGACAGGCCTGCGAGCTCGCTCTGTTCGTTCTGGTGCTGCCGGTTCAGCGCCTCCCGCTGGCCGCGCAGGGCGGCGCCGGATTCGGCCAGCTGTTCGACCTCTTTTTTCAGCGCCTCGCGGCGGGCCTCGTTGGCTCCCGGCTTCAGCGCCTGATAGGCCGCTACCGCAGGATGCTCCGTGGCGCCGCACAGCGGGCAGGGCGCGCCGGGCTGCAGGCGGTCGCGCTCGGCGCTCAGGCCGGCAATGATCTTCTCCTGCTCGCACAGCGTGCTGACGTCGGTAAATTGCTGCTGCTTCTCCTTATAGCGCAGCCGCAGCGCGGCAAGCGACGCCTCGCTCTCCGCAAGCTCCCGCTGGCGGCTGACCGCCAGCGTCTGCAGCTGGTTTCGCCTGGCGCGCAGCGGCTGAAAGCGGCTCTGCAGCTGGTTAAGCTGCTGGCGCAGCGGGCGGCGGGCGTCGTGCTGTTCGATGGCCTGCGCCACCGCCGCGGCATCGAGCGAGAGACCGGTGGCGGGCAGCGCCGCCAGCTCGGCCGCGAGGGCGGTGCGGCGTTTGCCGAGGTTATCGAGCTGCGACCGGTCCCGGCGCTGCTGGGCGAACAGTGCCCGCCAGCCCGCCAGCTCCTGCTGCCACTGCCGGTAGTGCGGATGCGCCGCCAGCCAGCTGTCAATCTGCTGCTGTCCGGCGGTGAGCCGCCGATGTTCCGCCAGGGCGCTGAGGCGCACCCGGTCGCGCAGGGCCAACTGCTGGCGTAAGCGAGTATTTACTTTTTCTACCTGCGCGTCGGTTTGCGCCAGCGTCGCCGTCTGGTCCTGCAGGCGCAGCCACAGCGGGCGCAGCCTGTCAGCGGGCGCGGCCAGCGCCAGCGCCGCCAGCGTTGGCCCGGCGTCGGTAAGCGCCTGCCGCGCCGCGGCCTGAGCGCTGTGCGCCCGGGACTGGGCGGCAGATTTTTCGCCATCCTGCTGCAGCCACTGCTGCCAGGCCTGCGCCTGTGCCTGCTCCTCAAGCAGCCGCTTCTCTTCGTCAGTGAGCACCTGCAAACGCTCGCGCAGCGCCTGCTGCTGGGCGTCGTCGAGCAGCAGCACGCCGGAGGCCTGCGCCTGCAGCGCGTCGAGGGCGGCTTTGGCCTCTTTATGTTTTTCAAACACCATCGCCGAGATCTGGCCGTAAATTTCAGTGCCGGTAAGCTCCTCCAGCAGTTCGGCGCGCTCTTTCGGCTTGGCGTTGAGGAAGGCGGCAAACTGCCCCTGCGACAGCAGCATTGAGCGGGTGAAGCGGCCGTAGTCCAGCCCGGTGAGGGAGGCCGTCAGCTCCAGCTTATCCTTCACCTTCTCGGCGAGGATTTTGCCATCCTCGCAGCGGGCTAGCTCCACGCGCGGCGCCTGCAGGTTGCCGTCCGGCTGGTTGCGGGCGCGGTTCTGGCTCCAGAAGGCGCGGTAGGCCACGCCCTTGACTTCAAACTCCACCTCCGCTAGGCACTCGGCGGTGTCGCGGGTCATCAGATCGTTCTGCGACTGCGAAAGGGTGCTCAGGCGCGGCGTTTCGTGGTACAGGGCGAGACAGATGGCGTCGAGCAGGGTGGTTTTGCCCGCCCCGGTAGGACCGGTAATAGCGAACAGCCCGCTGCTGGCGAACGGCTCGGCGGTGAAGTCAATTTTCCACTCGCCCTTCAGCGAGTTAAGGTTTTTTAAGCGCAGGCTCAGAATTTTCACGACGGCTTCTCCTCGGCCAGCGCCTGAATGGCTTGATTAAATAGCTGCCTGAGCCGCTGCTGATGCGGCTCTTCGAGCGTCTCCAGCGCCAGCCGGCGCGCAAATACCTCTTCCACTTTTAGTTCGCTGAGGGTTTCCCGCCGGCTGCTGGCCATGATGCGCTGCCGCTGTTCGCGGCTGCGGCGCACCAGCAGCACCTCGACGGGGAGGTCTTCGGTCAGGGTCTGAATTTTACGCTGGATATCGTGCAGGTACTCGTCGCTGGTTATTTCGATATCGAGCCAGGTAACGGGTTCGGCCGGGGCATCCCGCCACTGCGCCAGCTGTTCGCTGATGGCGGCAAAGTTGCCCTTGAGCACCGCCAGCGGCCGGGTCACCGGCACGGCCAGCGGCGTCACCTCCTGTAACTTTCCGTCGGCAAAGGTCACCAGATTGACGATCTTCTCCCTGCCGGTCTCATCAAAGCTGAGCGCAATCGGCGATCCGCAGTAGCGGATATGCTCGCTGCCGCCGACTTTCTGCGCCCGGTGGATGTGGCCGAGGGCGATATAGTCCGCCGGGGGAAAATTTTGCGCCGGGAACGCGTCGAGCGTGCCAATATAGATATCGCGCACCGCGTCGCTTTTGCTGGCGCCGACGGTAGTGAGGTGGCCGCTGGCAATAATCGGCAGCGCCCGCTCGCCGCGCAGGGTCAGAGCCTGCCGGTACTGCTGCTGATAGTAATCGGTAATGGCCTGCAGCAGCGTTTGCTGCTTCTCGCCCGCCGAGGCGCCCGCCTGGCTGACCGTAACGTCGCGCGGGCGCAGGAAGGGCACCGGACAGAAAATGGCGCCGGGCGCGCCGTCGCGCTGCTTCAGCTCGCAGGGCTGCGCGCCGCTGCCCGCCACCACGGTGGTGTTAAGAAACGCCAGAATATCGCGGGACTCGTTCAGAGTCGCCACCGAGTCGTGGTTGCCGGCCAGCACTACCAGATGACAGCCGGTTTGCTGTAATTTGACAACAAAACGGTTGTACAGCTCGCGGGCGTAGCTCGGCGGCGCGCCGGTATCGAAAATGTCACCCGCCACAATGATGGCATCGACCCGCTGCGCGTCCGCCGTTGCCAGCAGCCAGTCGAGAAAGGCTTCATGTTCGGCGGCCCGGCTCTTGCTGTAAAAGTTCTGGCCGAGGTGCCAGTCGGAGGTGTGGAGAATGCGCATAGGATTTCCGCGGCGGTAAAAGAAGGCGACCAGTATAAACGCTTAAAGATAACAGGGCGATGGCCGGATTTTTACCGCGTTACGGCAGTGCAACAAAGCGTCAGTTTTTTCATAAATTTGTCATAAAACTGACGCATAATGGCGACGCCTCATCTTTGGGTAACAGTTTAACGGGACTACGCATGGCGAGACGCATTCTGGTGGTAGAGGATGAAGCACCCATTCGCGAAATGGTGTGCTTTGTTCTGGAGCAAAATGGCTTTCAGCCGATTGAGGCGGAAGATTATGACAGCGCCGTGAATCAGCTCAACGAGCCCTGGCCCGAGCTTATTCTGCTCGACTGGATGCTGCCCGGCGGTTCGGGACTGCAGTTTATCAAGCATCTCAAGCGCGAAGCGCTGACCCGCGATATTCCGGTGGTGATGCTGACGGCGCGCGGCGAAGAGGAAGACCGGGTGCGCGGTCTGGAGACCGGCGCGGACGACTACATTACCAAACCCTTCTCGCCAAAAGAGCTGGTGGCGCGCATTAAGGCCGTGATGCGCCGCATCTCGCCGATGGCGGTGGAGGAGGTGATAGAGATGCAGGGGCTGAGCCTCGATCCCTCTTCACACCGGGTGATGACCGGCGAAGCGCCGCTGGATATGGGACCGACGGAGTTTAAGCTGCTGCACTTCTTTATGACCCACCCGGAGCGGGTCTACAGCCGGGAGCAACTGCTGAACAACGTCTGGGGCACCAACGTCTACGTCGAGGACCGGACGGTGGATGTGCATATTCGCCGCCTGCGCAAGGCGCTGGAGCACAGCGGGCATGACCGGATGGTGCAAACCGTGCGCGGTACGGGCTACCGTTTTTCGGCCCGCTTCTGACAACTGACTGGAGTATCACCGCGTGCTTGAACGGCTGTCGTGGAAAAGACTGGTTTTTGAGCTGATCTTCTGCTGTATTCCGGCCCTGATCCTCGGGCTTATCTTTGGCCGGCTGCCGTGGTTTTTACTGGCCGCCGTGACCGGGCTGCTGGCCTGGCACTTCTGGAATTTACTGCGCCTCTCCTGGTGGCTGTGGGTTGACCGCAGTATGACGCCGCCGCCCGGCCGCGGCAGCTGGGAGCCGCTGCTTTACGGCCTGCACCAGATGCAGATGCGCAATAAAAAGCGCCGCAAAGAGCTGGGCAACCTCATTAAGCGCTTTCGCAGCGGCGCGGAGTCGCTGCCGGACGCGGTGGTGCTTATTACCGAAGAGGGGGCGATTTTCTGGTGCAACGGCCTGGCCCAGCAGCTGCTGAACCTGCGCTGGCCGGACGATAACGGGCAGAATATCCTCAACCTGCTGCGCTATCCCGAATTTTCCCGCTATCTTAGCGCCCGCGACTTCAGCCGCCCGCTCAACCTGGTGCTCAACAGCGGTCGCCATCTTGAACTGCGGGTGATGCCCTACAGCAAAAAGCAGCTGCTGATGGTGGCCCGCGACGTGACCCAGATGCACCAGCTTGAGGGGGCGCGGCGCAGCTTTTTTGCTAACGTCAGCCACGAGCTGCGCACGCCGCTGACGGTGCTGAAGGGCTATATGGAGATGATGGATCAGCTGGAGGGCAGCGCCCAGGAGAAGGCGCTGCACACCATGCGCGAGCAGACCCAGCGCATGGAGAGCCTGGTCAATCAGCTGCTGACGCTGTCGCGGATCGAGGCTTCGCCGCAGGGGCCGCTGCGCGAGACGGTGGATGTGCCGCTGATGCTGCGGGTCGTTGAGCAGGAGGCGCAGGCCCTGAGCCGCGGCCGGCAGACGCTGCACTTTGAGGTGGAGCAAGGATTGAAGGTCTTCGGCAGCGAAGAGCAGCTGCGCAGCGCGGTGTCCAATCTGGTGTACAACGCAGTCAACCACACGCCGGAAGGAACCGCCATTACGGTGCGCTGGCAGCGTGCCCCCGGCGGAGCGCTGTTCAGCGTCGAGGACGACGGGCCGGGGATTGCGCCGCAGCACATTCCGCGCCTCACAGAACGCTTCTATCGCGTGGACAAAGCGCGATCGCGGCAGACCGGCGGCAGCGGGCTGGGGCTGGCTATCGTTAAGCACGCCGTCAGCCACCACGATAGCCGCCTGGAGATAAGCAGCGAGCCGGGGCACACGCGCTTTAGCTTTCTGCTGGCGGAACGTTTGCTTGCCGGTTAGGCGCGTTTGGCCGCCGGCTGTAATGCCAGCTTGACGACAACCCGCTCTGGCGGGTTTTTTGGCGCTAATGTCAATGTGCGGCTGAATAACAATCCAACGTCTGATGCTTTTTTGTTCGCATTATTATCCATTCATTTTTCTAATGGCCGGTTGATAACTCCTGAGCAAAACTGATTACCAGAATATTCCTCTGGTTTTACGATCCCTTGTTGCTTTGAAACGTTATAAGCGTTTAAATTGCCCCCCATGCAGCCACATAAAATCTGCATATGCGTGACAAACCCAATAACAATTCTTTGCACGCAAACAAACGAAGCATTTCCTGCTTCATAAGTACGCAAGCGATAGCCCGATTTTACAATGCGCTACGCGACGTTTTGTTTTCAACACCACATCCACAGGCAGTAAAGTGTTTATGACCCATCAGTTGAAATCTCGCGACATCATCGCTCTGGGCTTTATGACCTTTGCGCTGTTCGTTGGCGCCGGTAACATCATATTCCCTCCCATGGTTGGCCTGCAGGCCGGTGAGCACGTCTGGACGGCGGCGGTCGGCTTTCTTATCACCGCAGTCGGTCTGCCGGTGCTGACGGTCGTCGCGCTGGCGAAAGTCGGCGGCGGCGTGGATAGCCTGAGCACGCCGATTGGCAAAGTGGCCGGTCTTCTGCTGGCGGTGGTGTGCTACCTGGCCGTGGGGCCGCTGTTCGCTACCCCGCGTACCGCGACCGTCTCTTTTGAAATGGGCATTGCGCCGCTGACCGGCGAGGGCCCGCTGCCGCTGTTTATCTACAGCCTGGTCTACTTTGCGCTGGTTATCCTCGTCTCGCTCTACCCAGGCAAGCTGCTGGATACCGTCGGCAACTTCCTTGCGCCGCTGAAAATTCTGGCCCTGACCGTGCTGTCGGTGGCGGCCATCATGTGGCCTGCCGGCACGCTCAGCAATGCGCTTGAGGCCTACCGGACCGCGCCGTTCTCCAACGGCTTCGTCAACGGTTACCTGACGATGGATACCCTCGGCGCGATGGTATTCGGCATCGTTATCGTCAACGCCGCCCGCTCCCGCGGCGTGACCGAAGCGCGTCTGCTGACCCGCTATACCGTGTGGGCCGGACTGATGGCGGGCGTCGGCCTGACGCTGCTTTACCTGGCGCTGTTCCGCCTCGGCTCCGACAGCGGTTCGCTGATTGAGCAGAGCGCTAACGGTGCGGCGATCCTCCACGCCTACGTCCAGCACACCTTCGGCGGTGCGGGCAGCTTTATGCTGGCGGCGCTGATCTTTATCGCCTGCATGGTGACCGCCGTGGGCCTGACCACCGCCTGCGCCGAGTTCTTCTCCCAGTACCTGCCGCTCTCCTATCGCACGCTGGTCTTTATCCTCGGCCTGTTCTCGATGGTGGTCTCCAACCTCGGTCTGAGCCATCTGATTCAGGTGTCGATCCCGGTGCTGACCGCTATCTATCCGCCGTGTATCGTGCTGGTGCTGCTGAGCTTTACCCGCGGCTGGTGGCACAACTCGTCGCGGATTATCGCCCCGGCGATGTTCATCAGCCTGGTATTTGGCCTGCTGGACGGTATTAAAGCCTCGGCCTTCGCTGGTATACTTCCGGCCTGGAGCACCCACCTGCCGCTGGCGGAGCAGGGTCTGGCCTGGCTGATGCCAACCGTCATTGCCACCGTGCTGGCGGTCGTCTGGGATCGCGCGGCGGGCCGTCAGGTCACCTCTAACGCGCATTAATCGACGCGAACGGGTTTTTAACCACGGGGCCGCTGGGCCCCGTGGTTTTGTTTTTTGTATGGCACGGGAAAGATGTTAATTAATGGAAACGACAAATAAGCTGAAGCGTGGCCTGAGCGCCCGCCACATTCGCTTTATGGCGCTGGGGTCGGCCATCGGCACGGGCCTTTTTTATGGCTCGGCAGACGCCATCAAAATGGCCGGGCCGAGCGTGCTGCTGGCCTACATCATCGGCGGCGCCGTCGCCTATATCATCATGCGCGCGCTGGGCGAGATGTCGGTGCACAACCCCTCCGCCAGCTCCTTTTCGCGCTATGCCCAGGAGAACCTCGGGCCGCTGGCGGGCTACATTACCGGCTGGACCTACTGCTTTGAGATCCTGATTGTCGCCATCGCCGACGTCACCGCCTTCGGCATTTACATGGGCGTCTGGTTTCCGACTGTGCCGCACTGGATCTGGGTGCTGAGCGTGGTGCTGCTGATCTGCGCCATTAACCTGATGAGCGTCAAGGTGTTCGGCGAGCTGGAGTTCTGGTTCTCGTTCTTTAAAGTAGCCACCATCATCATTATGATCGTCGCTGGTTTCGGCATTATTATCTGGGGCATCGGCAACGGCGGAGAGCCGACGGGAATTCATAACCTGTGGAGCAACGGCGGCTTCTTCAGCCACGGCTGGCTGGGGATGGTCATGTCGCTGCAGATGGTGATGTTCGCCTACGGCGGCATTGAAATTATCGGCATCACCGCCGGCGAGGCAAAGGATCCGGAGAAGTCCATTCCGCGCGCCATCAATTCGGTGCCGATGCGTATCCTGGTGTTCTACGTCGGCACGCTGTTTGTGATCATGTCTATCTACCCGTGGAACCAGGTGGGCACCGCCGGCAGCCCGTTCGTGCTGACCTTCCAGCATCTGGGCATTACCTTTGCCGCCAGCATCCTCAACTTCGTGGTGCTGACCGCCTCGCTGTCCGCCATTAACTCCGACGTGTTCGGCGTTGGCCGGATGCTGCACGGCATGGCGGAGCAGGGGAGCGCGCCGAAGATCTTCGCCAGAACCTCGAAGCGGGGCATTCCGTGGGTTACCGTGGTGGTGATGACCGTGGCGCTGCTGTTTGCCGTTTATCTCAACTACATCATGCCGGAAAACGTCTTCCTGGTGATCGCCTCGCTGGCGACCTTCGCCACCGTCTGGGTGTGGATCATGATCCTGCTGTCGCAGATAGCCTTCCGCCGCCGTCTGCCGCCGGAAGAGGCGAAGGCGCTGAAGTTTAAAGTGCCGGGCGGCGTGGCGACCACCACCGTGGGCCTGTTGTTCCTGGTCTTTATCATTGCGCTTATCGGCTGGCATCCGGAGACCCGCATCTCGCTGTACGTCGGCTTTGCGTGGATAGCCCTGCTGCTGATCGGCTGGTGGGTGAAGGGAAGGCGGGCCGGCCTGCGCGCGCAGACCGGCCGGTAGAGACTCAGAAGTCGTAGAAGAAGGTCATCCAGGTGCTGTCGGCCTCTTCGCTGGAGGCAATTGTCCGCTCGATGTAGACCGACAGGCGCTTAGTGATCGTCGTCCCGGCGCCGAGATAAACGTGGTTAACCTGGTAGTTCTCGTCGCTTTTCAGGCGCAGCGTATCCGCCGCCACGTAGGGCTGAATGGCCTTCAGGAACGGCTTATCAATATTGAAGGTATAGCCGCCGAAGGCCTCCAGGCCGTAGCCGCTGCCGGCAAAATAGCGATCCACGCTGCGTTCCCGGGTTGAGGGCACGAAGTCCTTATAGTAGCTGGCGGTACTGTTCAGATACCAGTTGCCCGGCTGCCAGGTCAGCGCCGTGCCCGACACCTGCTGCTGCGACTTTTTCTGCTCGGGATCGCGCTTGATGGTCGCTTCGGTATTGCTGAAGGCGGCGCCCCACACCAGCGTTGGCGTGATGGCGTAGTCAAAGCCGATACCCGCCCCGTGGTTGCGGCGGTAGTCGTAGCCGCTGCCGTCGTGGGCATCGTCCTCCGGCAGCAGGTAGTTGGCGTACAGCGTCACCGGCCCGAAGGTATTCTTATACATGATGCTGTTCTTCGGCCGGTTGGCGCCGTCGTAGTCGCCGTTGAAGCCGATAGCCGTAGCCCCCGCGTGGCCGTCGTTATCCCAGACGTCGCTCTTGATCCCGACAACCGAATAGTAGACCCCGTACTGGTGGCCGTAGGTCAGGGTGCCGTAGCGCGCATCCTTAATCCCCGCCCACAGCTTGCGCTGGCGGTCCCGGTCGCTGCCGGGCACATAGTTGCCGCGCATCCCCAGGGCGTGGGCGATATCGACGCCCCACTCGTACTGGGCAATAATCGACGTCCGGTCGCTGAGCGCATAATCGGTATTAAAACGAAAGCGCGTTCCACCGTCGTGGCCGCGGCTGTCGGACTTATTTGGATTAGGGCCGTTGGTCCAGATCCACTCCGGACGAATACTGCCACCGACGCTGACGCTAAGCGGTGCTAACAGTCTGTCACCCTGTTTGTCTTTATCGAGAATGGTTATTTCGGCGTGAGCCAGGCCTGGGGCGATAGCGGAAAATAATCCGCTGCCGATTGCCGCTAAATAAGCGTATCGCATTGTTTCCCTCGTGATGTATGTGTTTTGCTATTGTTTTTTATGGTTTTTTAATAAGTGTGTTCAATCTGATAAAAAGTAATAATTAAAGTGCTTAAAAGCAATACCTGTCGAATATATGGCTGCAGGCTTGATATCCCGAGAGTAATGTTAATTAGCGTTTTTATTAAATAATTAAATGTAAATATTTGTATATCAACATATTTCATAGGATATTCCTTTTTGTCTAAATATGAACATAAAATAATCATATTAAACAAGTCCGCTCCTCCCCCTGGCTCCTCCCCCTTGGCGGTGAAAAATGATGAGCCATCCCCGGGCGCGCTGTGGCATGGTGACGGAAACTTTGCGGGGGAGCATTACCATGTTGAAAGTCTGGCACCTTCCGGCTGCGCCATTCGTCAGGCAGCAGGATGACAATCTCATCATTACGCTGTGGGTAAAGAGCGAGGCGCCGCCTGCGCGCGTGACGCTGCGGGCGGAGCGGGATAACGAAGAGATCTCCCTGGCGATGCGCCGCCTGCGGGCCGCGCCTGCGCCGGGCGTCCGGGCCTGGCGGGCGGAGATCGCTCTGGACGGCGGCCAGCCGCGCCGCCGCTATGCCTTTAAGCTGCTGTGGCAGGACCGCCAGCGCTGGTTTACGCCTCAGGGCCTCTGCGACTTTCCGCCCGCCCGACTGGAGCAGTTCGCGGTCGATGCCCCCGACGGCGGGCCCGCGTGGGTGGCGGACCAGATCTTTTACCAGATCTTTCCCGACCGCTTTGCCCGCAGCGCCCGCCGCGCGCCGGAGCAGGACAGTATTTACCACCATCACGCCGCCGGTCGCGATATCGTGCGCAAAGGCTGGGACGAACCGCTGACCGCCGAGGCGGGCGGTTCGACCTTTTACGGCGGCGATCTCGACGGCATCTGTGAGAAACTGCCGTATCTCAAAAAGCTCGGCGTCACCGCGCTGTACCTCAATCCGGTATTCGTCGCCCCCAGCGTGCACAAGTACGACACCGAAGACTACCGCCGCGTCGATCCGCAGTTCGGCGGCGACGCCGCGCTGCTGCGCCTGCGCCAGGCCACCCGGCAGCTGGACATGCGCCTGATCCTCGACGGGGTGTTCAACCACAGCGGCGACTCCCACGCCTGGTTCGACAGGCACCGGCGCGGAGAGGGCGGCGCCTGCCATAATCCGGACTCCCGCTGGCGGACGTGGTACAGCTTCTCGCCCGAGGGGCAGGCGCTGGACTGGCTCGGCTATGCCAGCCTGCCGAAGCTCGACTTCCGCGCCGGTGCGCTGGTGGACGAGATCTACCGCGGCGAGCAGAGCATCGTGCGCCACTGGCTGAAGGCGCCGTGGAGCATGGACGGCTGGCGGCTGGACGTGGTGCACATGCTCGGCGAGGAGGGCGGGGCGAAGAACAATTTACAGCACGTGGGCGGCATGACCCGCGCGGCGAAGGAGACGCAGCCGGAGGCCTATATCCTCGGTGAGCACTTCGGCGACGCCCGCCAGTGGCTGCAGGCGGACGCGGAGGATGCGGCGATGAACTATCGCGGCTTTACCTTCCCGCTGTGGGGCTTCCTCGCCAATACCGATATTTCATACGATCCGCAGCGCATTGATGCGCAAACCTGCGCGGCGTGGATGGACAACTACCGCGCCGGGCTCTCCCACCAGCAGCAGCTGAGGATGTTTAACCAGCTCGACAGCCACGACACCGCGCGCTTTAAAACCCTGCTGGGCAAAGACGTTGCCCGGCTGCCTCTGGCGGTGGTGTGGCTGTTCTGCTGGCCGGGCGTGCCCTGCATTTATTATGGCGACGAAGTGGGACTCGACGGCGCCAACGATCCCTTCTGCCGCAAGCCCTTTCCGTGGCGCGAAGAGCTGCAGGATAGGGCGCTCCTCGCGCTGTACCGGCAGATGGCGGCGCTGCGCAAGCGCAGCCAGGCCCTGAGGCGCGGCGGCTGTCAGGTTATTTACGCCGAAGATAACGTAGTGGTCTTTGTGCGGGTGCTGGGGCAGAAGCGCGCGCTGGTGGCCATCAACCGCAGCGAGGCCTGCGAAGCGGTGCTGGAGGATACGGTGCTGCTGAATGTGGCGCGCTGGACGCGGAAAGTGGGGAGCGCGACGCTGCAGGATAACGTCCTGACGCTGCCCGGCGTTTCTGCGTCCGTGTGGTTTGGCCGCTAGCGGTAGAGGTCGCAGGAGGCGTGGCTGCTGAGCAGCGCTTCGCGCCACCAGCGCAGCGCCAGGCCCTCGTGATTATCGCGCCAGGCCATGTAGGCGACATCTTTCTCGCGGCATGACGAGACGGCTTTTTCTACCAGCTCGCCGCGGCTGAGCCACTGCCGGGCAATGTGGCGCGGCAGAAAGCCGCAGGCCAGCCCGGCGCGCAGCAGGGCGACCTTGGCGTGAAAGTTATCGACCACCATCTGCGGCTGTTCTTCCAGCAGGTTGCTGTTGATGGGCGGACAGCTGCGGGCGCTGTCTTTAATGACCACGCCGCGGTGCCGGCAGATCTGCTCATTGCTCAGCGGCCCCTGCGCGGCCGCCAGCGGATGCCCGGGCGCCACCACAAAGATATTGTCCAGGGTTCCCAGCATTTTATAGGACCACGCCGCCGAGGTTGGCGGGGTATCAATGGCGCCCAGGACAATATCGGCGCCGCAGTGGGTCAGCGCCTCCCAGGCGCCCGCCAGCGTATGGTGGCTGAAGTTGAGCCGGGTAGGGGTATTGAGTTCGTGGAACCGGCCGACGGCGGGCAGCAGCGTTTCGAAAGGAAAGGCGGCATCCAGCACGATGGTCAGCTCTTTTTCCCAGCCCGCCTGGACCTGCTCGGCCTGCTTTTCCAGGTCCCGGGCGGCGCTCAGCAGCAGCCGCCCCTTTTTCAGCACCATGCGCCCGGTTTCGGTAAATTTTGCCCGATGCCCGGAGCGGTCGAGAATGACGATATTCAGATCGCTCTCCAGCTTCTGGATCATATAGCTCAGCGCCGCGGGTGTTTTAAAAAGCGATGCTGCTGCGGTCGCAAAGGATCCGTGTTTTTCCAGCGCATCGAGGATCTGGAGCACTTCAAGATTTAATCGCACAGGCATAATACCCCGTTGAGTTGTGTGCGTACGTTGTACCGAAAGGCACCGACTGCGAACAGCGAAATAATTAGAACGCCACGGTGCAAGATTTTGACTGACTTATTTCACCGCGATCGGTAAGCATTTCTGAAGGTAAATTTCTTAAATGAGTTATTAGAAATAACCGCCTATCTTTAACGGATATCTCCCTTCACTATGCGGGCCATCAATGGCAGCACGTTGCTGCTTATTTAACCAACCCTGAAGGTGCGATATGGCTATCCGCGAACTGCTTGACCCCTCCAACTCAGCGCTCATTTTTATCGATCATCAGCCGCAAATGGCATTCGGCGTGGCGAACATCGATCGTCAGACGTTGAAAAACAACACCGTCGCCCTGGCGAAAGCGGGCAAAATTTTCTCGGTGCCGGTGATCTATACCTCCGTGGAAACCAGGAGCTTCAGCGGCTACATCTGGCCCGAGCTGCTGGCCGTGCATCCGGACGTTACGCCGATTGAACGCACCTCGATGAACTCCTGGGAGGATGCGGCCTTCGTCAAGGCCGTGAAAGCGACCGGGCGTAAGAAACTGATCATCTCCGCGTTGTGGACCGAAGTCTGCCTGACTTTCCCGGCGCTGATGGCCCTCGACGAAGGTTTTGAGGTGTATGTGGTAACGGATACCTCCGGCGGCACGTCGGCAGATGCCCACGAGCGCGCCGTTGAGCGCATGGTGCAGGCGGGTGCGGTGCCGGTGACCTGGCAGCAGGTGCTGCTGGAGTACCAGCGCGACTGGGCCCGCAAAGAAACCTATGACGCGGTGATGGATCTGGTGCGCGAGCACAGCGGCGCATACGGCATTGGCGTGGACTACGCCTATACTATGGTTCACGGTGCCCCTGCGCGCAAAGCATAACCCCCGGCGGCGTCGTCCCCCCGACGCCGCCCCAAGGAGCCCCTGAGATGGCGCAGCAAAAACATGTAACGCTGGTGATTTCCCACGTGCTCAGGCCTGAGGACGGTGATATTTACGAGGCCTGGCTTAGCAGGATCATGCCGGTTGCTGCGGCCTCTCCGGGTCACCTCGGCGCCAGCGTCATCCGCCCGGTTCACGGCCAGGGCAACTGGAATGTGATTATTCGCTTTGATTCCCTGGAGCATCTGTACGGCTGGACGCAGTCTGAGGTCCGCAAGCAGCTGATGGTGGAAATTACGCCGCTGCTCAGCGAAGGTGACAGAACCGAGGTCCACACGGAGTCCGCCTTCTGGTTCACGCCTGCGGAGCCGCACGTTCGCCAGCCCGCGCGCTGGAAGCAGTTTCTGATAACGCTGATGGTTATCTTTCCCAGCACCAACCTTGTCCCGGCGGTCACGGGCGCGCTGCTGCCGATGCTGAAGGGAAGCCTGCTGCTGCATCTGATCAATGATGCCTGCGTGGTAGCGCTGGTGGTCTGGCTCTGGATGCCCATTGTTACCCAAATTTTCGCGGGCTGGCTCAAAAAAGCCTGACCCTCTCCTGTCGAGGAGTTCCTATGTCTCAACATGCCACACTGATCCTGACCCACGGTGATATTCACACGCTGGATAAGCAAAATCCGCTCGCCCAGGCCGTTGCCGTTGCCGACGGTAAGATCCTGGCTGCGGGCAGTCACGATGACGTTATGCGCTACGCCGCTGAAGGTACGCAGATTATTGATTTAAAAGGGCACACGGTCATCCCGGGACTCAACGACTCCCACCTGCACCTGATCCGCGGCGGCCTGAACTACAACCTCGAACTGCGCTGGGAGGGCGTGCCCTCCCTGGCCGATGCCCTGAGAATGCTGAAGGCCCAGGCCGACCGCACGCCGTCGCCGCAGTGGGTGCGGGTGGTGGGCGGCTGGAGCGAGTTTCAGTTCGCCGAGCGCAGAATGCCGACCGTTGAGGAGCTGAACGAGGCGGCGCCGGATACGCCGGTGTTTGTTCTGCACCTCTACGATCGCGCCCTGCTGAACCGCGCGGCGCTGAAGGCGGTAGGTTATACCAAAGAGACCCCCGATCCCGCCGGCGGCGAGATCGTTCGCGACAAGTTCGGCAACCCGACCGGGATGCTGATCGCCAAACCTAACGCCATGATCCTCTACGCTACTCTGGCGAAAGGTCCGAAGCTGCCCCTGGAGATGCAGGTCAACTCGACCCGGCAGTTTATGCGCGAGCTCAATCGCCTGGGGCTGACAAGCGCTATCGACGCGGGCGGCGGCTTCCAGAACTATCCCGACGACTACGAAGTGGTGGAGAGGCTGCACGCCAGCGGCCAGATGACCGTGCGCATCGCCTATAACCTCTTTACCCAGCGCCCGGCCCACGAGCTGGAGGATTTCGAGCGCTGGACCGACATGCTCAAGCCGGGGCAGGGTACCGACTTCTACCGCGCCAACGGCGCCGGAGAGATGCTGGTCTTCTCGGCGGCGGACTTTGAAGATTTTCTGCAGCCGCGCCCGGACCTGCCGGAAGGCATGGAGGATGAGCTGGAGCGCGTCGTGCGCCACCTGGTGGAGCACCGCTGGCCGTTCCGCCTGCACGCCACCTACAATGAATCAATTAGCCGGATGCTGGACGTCTTCGAGAAGGTGAACCGCGATATTCCCTTTAACGGCCTGCACTGGTTCTTTGACCACGCGGAGACCATCACCGAGCGCAACATTGAGCGCGTCAAGGCGCTGGGCGGCGGGATCGCGGTGCAGCACCGGATGGCGTTTCAGGGAGAATACTTTGTTGACCGCTACGGCAAAGAGGCCGTCAAACACACGCCGCCGGTGGCGAAAATGCTGGAGATGGAGCTTCCGGTAGGGCTGGGCACCGACGCCACCCGCGTCGCCAGCTACAACCCGTGGACCGCGCTCTACTGGCTGGTTTCCGGGCGCACCGTGGGCGGTATGGCGATGTATGACGACAACAACCGCCTGCCGCGCGATGTCGCCCTGGAGCTGTGGACGGCGGGCAGCGCCTGGTTCTCCAGCGAGCAGGGCAAGAAAGGCCGCCTGGCCGCCGGACAGCTTGCTGACCTGGTCGTGCTGTCGAAAGACTACTTCCGCGTGGCGGAAGAGGAGATCAAGGGCATTGAGTCGGTGCTGACGGTGGTTGACGGCAAAGTGGTCTACGCGGCCGGGCACTTCACGCCTTTCGCGCCGCCGGCGATCCCCGTGCTGCCGGACTGGTCTCCGGTGGTGAAGGTGCCCGGCCACTACCGCGCAGCGCCGCCGGCGGCAGCGAAAGTCGGTGCGGTGGTGCAGATGCACCAGTGCTGCGGCAGCTGCGGCGTGCACGGTCATCAGCATGATATTGCGCGCAAATCGTCGATTCCCGTCTCCGACGAACAGGCCTTCTGGGGCGTGCTGGGCTGCTCCTGCTTCGCCTTCTGATGCCGGGTTAATCCTATGGTTGAAATTTAAACCATAGGATTTTCATCTACTTTGGTACGCCGCGTCCGCCTCCCTTTGATCCAGGGCAGGGCAAAAGTATGATGATTTTATAAAATCATCATACTTTATTCTTACGGACGGCTATTTTGTTCACACTCCGCAGTACGCTATTCGCCCTGCTGGCCTGCGCCCCGTTTCTGGCGCAGGCCGCAGCAGCCGGCGATGAAATCACTACCGCATGGCCGGTTAACGTCGGCCCCCTCAATCCCCACCTCTATACGCCAAACCAGATGTTCGCCCAGAGCATGGTTTATGAGCCGCTGGTCAAGTACCGGCAGGACGGTTCGGTAGCGCCGTGGCTGGCGAAAAGCTGGACCCATTCCGCCGACGGTAAAACCTGGCTATTTACGCTCCGCGACGATGTCACCTTCTCCAACGGCGAGCCCTTCAACGCCGAAGCTGCGGTGGAGAACTTCCGCGCCGTGCTGGACAACCGCCAGCGCCACGCCTGGCTTGAGCTGACCAATCAGATAGTCAGCGTCACCGCGCCCGGCCCGTATCAGCTGCAGGTGGTGCTGAAAAGCGCCTACTATCCGTTCCTGCAGGAGCTGGCGCTGCCGCGCCCGTTCCGCTTTATCGCCCCGTCGCAGTTTAAGGACGGCGAAACGATGCGCGGCATTAAGGCGCCGATCGGTACCGGGCCGTGGGTGCTGAAAAGCAGCCGGCTGAACCAGGACGACGTGCTGGTGCGCAACGAGCGCTACTGGGGCGATAAGCCGGCTATCCGGCAGATAACCATCAAGGTTATTCCGGATCCGACCACCCGGGCGGTAGCCTTTGAGACCGGCGAGCTGGATCTGCTCTACGGCAACGAAGGCCTGCTGCCGCTGGATACCTTCGAGCGCTTCAGCCACAATCCGGCGCTGCACACCGAGCTTTCCCGCCCGGTGGAAACCGTGATGCTGGCCCTCAACACGGGCAAGGCGCCCACCGATGAGCTGGCGGTGCGCGAGGCGCTGAACTACGCCGTGGATAAAAAATCGCTGATTGATAACGTGCTCTACGGCACCCAGCAGGTGGCCGATACCCTGTTTGCGCCGTCGGTGCCCTACGCCGACATTGGCCTTGAAGCGCGCGGCTACGATCCCGCCCGCGCCGCCGCCCTGCTGGAGAAGGCGGGCTGGACGCTGCCCGCCGGGAAGGCCATTCGCGAGAAGAACGGCCAGCCGCTGCGGGTGGCGCTGTCGTTTATCGGCACCGACGCCCTGAGCAAGTCGATGGCGGAGGTGATTCAGGCCGACGCGCGCAGGGTTGGCGTCGACGTTGCCCTGCAGGGCGAGGAAGAGAGCAGCATCTATGCCCGCCAGCGCGACGGCCGCTTCGGCATGATCTTCAGCCGCACCTGGGGCGCGCCCTACGATCCGCACGCTTTTATGAGTTCGATGCGCGTGCCGTCGCACGCCGATTTTCAGGCCCAGCAGGGGCTGGCGGATAAGCCGCTCATCGACAAAGAGATTGGCGAGGTGTTGACTACCGTTGACGTTACCCGCCGCCGGGCGCTGTATCGCGATATCCTTACCCGCCTGCACCGCGAGGCGGTCTACCTGCCGATAAGCTACGTCTCGACGATGGCGGTAGCGACGCCGCGGCTGGGGCGCATTCCGTTCGCGCCGATAGCCTCGGATATTCCTTTTGAACAGATTGTACCGGTAACCCCCTGATGCTGACCTACGCTCTGCGGCGCGTGCTGCTGCTGGTGCCGATGGTGCTGGCCGCGTCGCTGATAATCTTCCTGCTGCTGCGCCTCGGCACCGGCGATCCGGCCCTCGACTACCTGCGGCTCTCGAACCTGCCGCCGACATCGGAGATGATTGCCTCCACCCGGACCCTGCTCGGCCTCGACAGGCCGCTGGCGGTGCAGTATGGGCACTGGCTGTGGCGCGCCCTGCACCTGGATTTCGGCATCTCGTTTGCCACTCAGCGGCCGGTGCTCGACGACATTCTCAGCTTCCTGCCCGCCACGCTGCTGCTGGCGGGCAGCGCGCTGGTGCTGATCCTGGTCACCTCGGTGCCGCTCGGCGTTTGGGCCGCCCGCCACCGCGACCGCCTGCCGGACTTTATCGTGCGGCTGATTGCTTTTCTCGGCGTCTCGATGCCCAACTTCTGGCTCGCCTTTCTGCTGGTGATGTGCTTTTCGGTGTGGCTGCAGTGGCTGCCGGCGATGGGCTACGGCACCTTTGCCCACCTGATCCTGCCCGCGGTGTCGATCGCCTTTATGTCGCTGGCCATCAATGCCCGCCTGCTGCGCGCCAGTATGCTGGAGGTGGCCGGGCAGCGCCACGTCACCTGGGCGCGGCTGCGCGGCCTGAGCGCCCGGCAGGTCGAACGTCGCCACATTTTACGCAACGCCTCCCTGCCGGTGGTGACGGCAATCGGCATGCACGTCGGGGAGCTGATTGGCGGCACGATGATTATCGAAAATATCTTCGCCTGGCCCGGCGTCGGGCGCTACGCGGTATCGGCGATCTTCAACCACGACTATCCGGTGATTCAGTGCTTTACGCTGATCATGGTGGTGGTCTTCGCGCTCTGTAACCTGCTGGTGGATCTGGTTAACGCGGCCCTCGATCCGCGCATCCGCCGCCATGAAGAGGTGTCGCTATGAGCTTCTTTCTGAGCTGCCGCTGGCCGGTGCGGCTGGCGATGGTCATCCTGGCGCTGCTGCTGCTGATCGCGTTGACCAGCCGCTGGTGGCTGCCCTGGGATCCGCTGGCGGTCGATCTCGCCGCGCGCCTGCAGCCGCCCGGCGCGCGGCACTGGCTGGGCACCGATCATCTGGGGCGGGATATCTTCTCCCGCCTGCTGGCGGCCACCTCGGTGTCGCTTGGCTCGGTGATGCTCTGCCTGCTGCTGGTGCTGACCCTCGGGCTTTTGATCGGCGGCAGCGCCGGGCTGCTCGGCGGCCGCGTCGATCGGGCCACCATGCGGCTGGCGGACATCTTTATGACGTTTCCCACCTCGGTACTGTCGTTCTTTATGGTCGGGGTGCTCGGCACCGGGCTGACCAACGTCATTATCGCTATCGCGCTCTCCCACTGGGCGTGGTACGCGCGGATGGTGCGCAGCCTGGTGATCTCCCTGCGCCAGCGGGAGTTTATTCACGCCGCCCGTCTCAGCGGCGCCAGCCACCTGCGGGTCTTTACCGACCACCTGGCCGGCGCCGCCGTGCCGCCGCTGCTGGTGCTGGCGACGCTCGATATCGGCCACATGATGCTGCACGTCGCCGGGATGTCGTTCCTCGGCCTCGGCGTCACCGCGCCGACCCCGGAGTGGGGCGTGATGATAAGCGACGCCCGGCAGCTGATCTGGACCCAGCCGCTGCAGATGCTGTGGCCGGGGCTGGCGCTGTTTATCAGCGTCATGGCCTTTAACCTGATCGGCGACGCCCTGCGCGATCGCCTCGATCCCCACCTGATTGCGGAGCACGCCCACTGATGATCCGGCAGATAGCACTGGACAACATTATTCTGGAGGCCGGGCGCCCGCTGGTGCACGGCGTGTCGCTGACCCTGAGGCGCGGCCGGACGCTGGCGCTGGTGGGCGGCAGCGGCAGCGGCAAGTCGCTGACCTGCGCCGCGCTGACCGGCACGCTGCCCGCCGGGGTTCGCCAGACCGGCGGCCAGATCCTGGCCGACGGCGCGGCAGCCAGCCCGCAGCGTCTTCGCGGGACGGCGATAGCGACCATTATGCAGAACCCGCGCAGCGCCTTTAATCCGCTGCTGACCATGGCCGCCCACCTGCGGGAAACCTGCCGGGCGCTGGGGCGACCGGCGGATGACGCTACCTTACGGCACGCGCTGGCGGCGGTCGGGCTGGAGCAGGCCGGCCGGGTGCTGAAGTGCTACCCATTCGAGATGAGCGGCGGCATGCTGCAGCGGGTGATGATTGCCGTTGCCCTGCTGGCGGAGGCGCCCTTTATGATTGCCGATGAGCCGACCACCGATCTGGACGCGGTGGCGCAGGCGCGGATCCTCGACCTGCTGGACGCCATTATGCACAGGCAGCGCCCCGGCCTGCTGCTGGTGACCCACGATATGGGCGTGGTCGCCCGGCTGGCGGACGATGTGGCGGTGATGCACGAAGGCCGCATCGTCGAACAGCGCGACGTCGCGGCGCTGTTTCGCACGCCGCAGCATCCGGTAACGCGCAGCCTGATTGCCGCCCATCTGGCGCTCTACGGCGAGGAGCTCAGCCTGTGAACCTGCTCAGCGTGACCGGCGTCTCCCATCATTACGCGCAGCATGCGGTGCTGCAGGACATCTCGCTGCAGCTCAATCCCGGCGAGACGGCGGCGCTGCTGGGGCGCAGCGGCTGCGGGAAAAGTACGCTTGCGCGCCTGCTGGTGGGGCTTGAAACGCCTGCCGAAGGCCGCGTGAGCTGGCGCGGCGAGGCGATCTCCGGCCTCTGTCGGGCGAAGAAAAAGGCCTTTCGCCGCGATATTCAGATGGTATTTCAGGACGCCGCCAGCGCCGTCAACGGCCGCAGGACCGTGCTGGCGATCCTGCGCGAGCCGATGCGCCACCTGCTGTCGCTGACGAAAGCGCAGCAGGTGGCCCGCGCCGCAGAGATGCTGCGGGCCGTCGAACTGGACGAGGACGTGCTGGACAAGCTGCCCGCGCAGCTCAGCGGCGGGCAGCTGCAGCGGGTCTGCCTGGCGCGGGCGCTGGTGGTTGAGCCGTCGCTGCTGATCCTCGACGAGGCGGTATCGAATCTCGATCTGGTACTGCAGGCCGGCGTTATGCGGCTGCTGGCCCGGCTCCAGCAGCAGTTCGGCACCGCCTGCCTGTTTATCACCCACGACTTAAGGCTGGTGGAGCGCTTCTGCCAGCGGGTGATGGTGATGGAGGAGGGCAGGCTGGTCGAAACCTGCGATATCCGCGGACCGCTGCAGTTTTCCTCGGCGGCCGGTCGTGTGCTACAACAGGCGGTACTTCCCGCGTATCCCGCGCCCCGGCGCGGCAGAGAATAGGATCTGACATGCAGCGCATTACCATCACCCTTGATGATGATTTACTCGATGCCCTCGACCAACTGAGCCAGCGCCGGGGCTACCACAACCGCTCGGAGGCGATCCGCGATACGCTGCGCGACGCCCTCGCCCTGGAAACGGCGCAGGCGCAGGAGAGCGAAGGGTTTGCCGTGCTCTCCTACGTCTACGAGCATGAAAAGCGCGATCTGGCGAGCCGCATCGTGGCGACCCAGCACCACCACCACGACCTGTCGGTCTCCACCCTGCACGTGCACATCAATCGCGACGACTGCCTGGAGGTCGCCGTGCTGAAGGGTAACATGCACGAGATCCGCCACTTCGCCGACGGCGTTACCGCCCAGCGCGGCGTGCGGCACGGCCACCTGCAGTGCCTGCCGCTTGAGGAGAAGAGTACGTAAAAGTCATACCGCAATTGCTTCAATTTGTGTCAATCTGTTTAACGTATCGTTAATACAGGTGAACACATGGATGAGCTGCTGGTCTTTGGCTGCATAGTTCTTTTCCTGGCGCTGGTGGTCGTGCCGATCCTCGCCATCGTGGCAATTAACCGCACCGCATCGCTGCGCGACGAGCTGGCGCGCCTGCGCCTGCGGCTTGATGCGCTTGAGGCGCGGGAGGTGCAGTCTGAACCGGCCGTCGCCGCACCTGCGCCGGAGGTGCCGAAGGTTGAGCCGCCGCCGCTAGCGGCCCCGGTGCGGCAGCCTCTCGCCGTGGACAACGGCTGGCGCCCGCGTCCGGCCAAAACTAAAGCCGCCCGCAAACCCGCAGCCACTTCGGAGCCATCCGCTTTCGGCGGCGTTATCTCCTCGCTGGTGCGCTGGTTTATGCAGGGCAATCCGCTGGCGAAGCTCGGCATTCTGCTGCTGTTCCTCGGTCTCTCTTTCCTGCTGCGCTACAGCGTCGAGCACGCCCTGCTGCCGCTGGAGCTGAGGCTGGCCGCCGCCGGCATCGCGGCCATAGTGCTGCTCGCCGTGGGCTGGCGGCTGCGCCACCGCCAGCGGGTCTACGCCCTGATCCTGCAGGGCGGCGCTACCGGCGTACTCTACCTGACGGTGTTCGGCGCCTTCCGGCTGTGGCAGATGCTGCCGCCGGGCCTCGCTTTTGCGCTGCTGGTGGCTATCTGCGCGGCCAGCGTCGGGCTGGCGGTGCTGCAAAAGGCGCTCAGCCTGACGATGCTGGCGAGCCTCGGCGGCTATCTGGCGCCGCTGCTGCTCGCCACCGGCGGCGGCAGCCACGTGGCGCTGTTCTCGTTTTATATGCTGCTCTCCGTCGGCATTCTCGCCGTCAGCGCCCGCCAGCACTGGCGCGAGCTGAACCTGCTCGGCCTGCTGTTCACCTTCGGCGTTGGCGCCCTGTGGGGACTCGACGACTACCGGCCGGAGTACTATCTCAGCTGCCAGCTGTTTCTGGTCGCCAACATCATCCTGTTCGGCGTCCTCAGCGTGGCGCTGTCGCTGCGGGCGCAGGAGAAAGGCAGGCGCATCGTGGACGGCGTGCTGCTCTTTGCCCCGCCGCTGGCGGGCTTCGCCATGCAGTATGCGATAACCCGCGATATGCCCTGGGGACCGGCGCTCAGCGCGCTGGGCTACGGCGCCTTCTATATCGCGCTTGCCTGGCTGGCATTGCGGCGCTTCCCCTCCCTTGGCCGCACGGCGATGCTGGCGAGCCTGGCGCTGGGCGGCGCCTTTACCACGCTTGCTATTCCGCTGGCGCTCTCCGCCCGCTGGACGGCGATGGCCTGGGCCGTGGAGGGGCTGGGCGTGCTCTGGCTCGGCGTGCAGCAGCAGCAGCGGCGGATGCGCTACAGCGGCACGGCGCTGCTGCTGCTGGCGGTGGCCGGCGGCGGCTGGGCGTACAGCGATGCCGCAGATCCTTTGACCCAGCTGATGGTTTCTGCCGTGCTCAGCCTGTGCTGGCTGGCCGCCGGGCGGCTGTGGCGCGGCGATGCGCTGCCGCTGAGCCTGCCGCTGCTGTGCGGCGGGATCGTGTTCTGGCTGGCGGCGCTGCACGGCGCGGCGCTGCTGTTAGCGGGCGATAATCGCCATACGCCGTTTGTCGTCCTGGGTCTGCTGGCGCTGTCGGCGTGGAGCTGGCGCTACGCCGCCCGCCGGCTGGCGTGGCCGGAAGTGGGCCACGCGGCCTGGCTGCTGTGGCCCGCGATGGCGCTGGTGCTGCTGATGCAGATTGCCGATGGCCGCCTGTTTGCCGCCGGGCTGGATAACCTGGCCTGGTGCGCGGCGCTGCCCTCCGCGCTGCTGCTGCTGCGCCGGGAGAGCGGCGGACTGGCCCGGCGGGCGGAGCAGGGCCTGCACCTGACGCTGTTCTGGCTGATCCTGCTGGCGCTGGGCGCGGAGCTGTGGTGGTTCGTGGCCGCCCTGCCGTGGGGCATGGAGGCCTGGCGCAGCGGGCTGGTGATGGCCGCCGGCGCAGCGGCTATCGGCGCGACCTCGCTGTTCTGCGCGCGCGGCCTGTGGCCCTTCAGCCGCTGGCCCGCGCTGTACAACGCGATCGGCGTCGCGCCGGTGGTGCCGGTGCTGGCGCTGATGCTGCTGTTTGCCAACCTCGAAGAGGGGGCGACGGCGGGCTGGGGCTATCTGCCGCTGGTCAATCCGCTGGAGGAGGGCGCCGGCTTTGCGCTGCTGGCGCTGTGGTACTTCTTCGGCCGCGTGCTGCCGCGGGTCGGCCTGCGGCTTCGCCCGTGGCGGCCGCTGGCGCTGGGCGGGCTGCTGTTCTGGTGGCTCAACGGCATGCTGATGCGCGCGCTGGCCTGGTACGGCGATATTGTCTGGAGCGCGCAGGCGCTGTGGCACTCCCGGCTGGTGCAGACCAGCTTCGCGCTGTTCTGGATGCTGGCGGCGCTGGCCCTGATGCTGCGGGCGACGAAGGCCGCATCGCGGCGGCAGTGGTTTGCCGGCGCGGCGCTACTCGGTGCGGTTATTGTCAAGCTGATGCTGGTGGACAGCGCCGGGGGCGGCGGCCTGGCGCGGGCCGTGGCCTTTATCGGCGTTGCCGTCCTGGTTCTGATTATCGGTTATTTTTCGCCGCTGCCGCCGAAAGAGACTCCGGCAGCGGCTACGGGAGAAGAGAAATGAAAGGGATAAAAGCGCTGCTGCTGGGGCTTGTCAGCCTGACCGGGCCCGCTCTTGGCGAGGCGCCGCAGCCGGAGTCGGCGCAGGATTATGCGTACGGTTCAACGCTGGACACCGCTCAGCACTCCCCGTGGTATCGCGTGACGCTGCCCCGGACGCTCTATCAGCAGACGGCTTCAGCCGATTTACGCGATGTGCGGGTGTTTAACCGCGAAGGAGAAGCGGTGCCATTTACGCTGACGACGCAGAAGCAGCAGCCTGAGAAAGCCGCCGCGCCGGTGGCGCTGCGAATTTTCCCGCTTGCCATCTCGCCGGTTTCTTCGGATGAGGACCGCCGCAGCGAGGGCGTGATGCTGCGGGGCAAAAACGGCTTCGAGATCCAGTTCAGCGCCTGGGGCGCAAAGACGCCCGGCGCGAGCTACCTGCTGGCGCTGCCGGAAGGTCAGGAGGGCGCCGTGCGCCTGTCGCAGCTCCGGCTTGACTGGAAGCCCCCGCAGGACGGCTGGCAGGGCAGCGTCTCCCTGTGGGCTATCCGCGCTCCCGGCTCCGGAGAGGGCTGGCAGCTGCTGAAAGAGAACGTGCCGCTGATGGAACTGGCCAGCGGCGGCGATCGGCTGAAGCTGGATACCGTCGATCTGCAGGTGCTGATGTCAGCAGAGGAGACGCGCTATCTGCTGCTGGTCTTTCGCGATAAGGGCCCGCAGCTGACGGGCGCTAGCGCGATTGTGCCGCAGACGCCCGCATGGACCGCCAGCGTGGCCGTACCGGGGCAGGCCGGGCAGCATTCGGACCGCGAGGCTATCTGGCGCTGGCGCCAGCCGCAGCCGCTGAAAGCGCTGCAGGTATCCCTCTCCGGGGAGGGCACGCTGCCGCTGGTGATGGAGTGGCGCCCGGCGGCCGATGCCGCATGGCAGCCGCTGGCGAAAACCGTTGCCTACCGCCTGGATGACGAAACGTCGCCGCCGCTGACGCTGTCCGGTAGCCTGGTAGAGGCGGTGCGCCTGATGCCGGCGAGCGGTCGTTTGCCCGACGCGCTGCCGGCGGTGAGCGGCCTGCGCGACGGCTATCAGCTGATATTCAATGCCCAGGGTAAAGGGCCGTATATTCTGGCGTGGGGCAACGGCGCCGCCCGCCCGGCGTCGCTGCCGCTGGACGAGCTGATCCCCGAGTCGCTGCGTCAATCTCACGACATCGATGCTCTGCCCGAGGCCGCGCCGGTGGCGCCGGTTACCCTCGGCGGCGAAGCGCGGCTGGGTGCAACCTCAGAAGAGGCGCAGCGCAGCCGGTGGCAAACCCTGCTGGTTTGGGCCATATTGATTACTGGCGTTCTGGCGCTGGCGGGGATGGCCTGGCGGCTGTGGCGCGAAGCGAAGAGTGGAGCGTCGTCACATTAAGTCGCGCTAAAACCGGAGTTCAGCAAAATTTATGATCTTTATCACCTGAATATGAGCGCTACGCGATAAGGTTTAAGAAAACGGTAAGAAATGACAGGCACAATAGATAACAAGATTCAGTAAATCCAAGAAAGATTCTTGCGAGAGGAGATGCCGCATGACCACGTATACGACCTTTTCACTTGAGAGCAACGAGCTTTTGCTGGCGATTTCTGAAGATGCTGCACATCAACTGCGCCAGCTGGCGGATAGCCAGATTGAGAACGACGCGTTTTCAATCACCTCATCCTACGGTGATGGTGTCCAGATTAAGACCACCCAAGCTATCACCGAGGTGGCAAGCAGCGCCTCAGTCGCGATTGAAACCCTGCTCGATGAGCTGCGCAAAACGCAGGAGCAGGTGATTCGCCAGGCGGCGCGTCTGCAGGAGATGGATTACCTGCTGTCGCTTAAAAGCGGGCCTGAGTATCTGAAGGTAGGCTGAAAAAAGAAACCCCACGCGGTCGTGGGGTTTTGTCTTTTCTGCGGCGAATAGCGCGCTGATTACAGCTTAGACGCGTTATCGGTCAGATATTTAGCAACGCCGTCCGGAGAGGCATTCATGCCTTCCTGACCTTTTTCCCACTGCGCCGGGCAGACTTCGCCGTGCTCTTCGGTAAACTGCAGGGCGTCAACCATGCGCAGCATCTCATCGATGTTGCGGCCCAGCGCCAGATCGTTAACCACCTGGTGGCGCACGATGCCGTTGGCGTCAATCAGGAAAGAGCCGCGCAGGGCAACGCCCTCATCCGGGTGCTCAATACCGTATGCCTTCTGAATTTCGCGCTTAACGTCGGCGACCATGGCGTATTTCACCGGGCCGATACCGCCTTTTTCCACCGGGGTGTTGCGCCACGCGTTGTGGACAAACTCAGAGTCGAAGGAGACGCCGACCACTTCTACGCCGCGCTTCTGAAACTCTTCATAGCGGTGATCGAAAGCGATAAGTTCGGACGGGCAGACGAAGGTGAAGTCCATCGGCCAGAAGAAGATGACGGCAGGTTTACCGCTGGTGTGCTGTTTGAAGTTGAATTTTTCAACGATTTCGCCGCTGCCGAGTACGGCTGCCGCTGTGAAATCCGGGGCCGGACGAGTGACCAGAACCATGAGGTTCTCCTCTGAATAGGATCAGTGAATGGAGCGCAATGCGGACCAGTTTAGGTAGAGGCAGAGGATAACACCAAAAGGGTCTGACAATCTGATAATTAATATTAAAGGTTTTACCTATCGATTTTTATCACTGTAGCTCTATCAGATTAGCCAAAACGCCAAACCGCGCAAGTTTTTTACAGTTCCCGGGCCTGTGCCCGGGCCATCATCTGCGGATAGAACTGCCAGAAGAGCTCCTCAAGCGCCGGATAGTGGCTGTCGAGATCCTGCCACGAGTCGTGCAGGGCGCCGAGGCGCGGGCGGCGATTGGCCATACCGCCCAGCACGCGCCGGATAAAATCCATCTCCCGGTAGCGCTCCAGCCAGCGCTCCGGCCACAGGTGATCGTTGAGTTCCTGAAAACCCGCCGGCGAGGCCGGCAGGATCGGCGCGACCTGCCGGCGGGCGTAGCCGACGAAATCGGCCAGCGGCTGGTCGGGGGAGAGCGTCTGCCAGTGGCGGGAGAGAAAGTGGTCCCACATCACGTCGAGGGTTATCGGGGCGACGCGGCGGGTCTCGGGCCGGAACCAGCCGAGGGCGGTCCTGACCTGCGGCAGCTTATCAGTCATCACGTCAACGCGGCGGTGCATATGGATGCCGGAGACCACCTCGGGCGCGTAGTGCTCTTCCGGGTTACCGCGCACAAAGTCGGCCAGCAAATTGCCCGCCAGCGAGCTGTCGGCGAGGTGGGCCAGATGAAGATGGGCAAGGAAATTCATGCGTTTTGGGTTCCCGATACGGCTAGTTGTTGCAGCGAAGGGGCGTCAGCACTAGACTAAGCCGCCTGTTTTTACGTCACGAGTCTCTGCCATGCGCGTTGCCGATTTCTCTTTTGAACTACCCGAATCCCTGATAGCCCACTATCCGCAGCCGGAGCGCAGCAGCTGCCGCCTGCTGTCGCTGGACGGACCGACGGGCGCGCTGACGCACGGTACTTTCACCGATCTGCTCGATAAGCTCAACCCCGGCGACCTTCTGGTCTTTAATAATACCCGGGTGATCCCGGCCCGCCTGTTTGGCCGCAAGGCCAGCGGCGGCAAGATTGAAGTGCTGGTGGAGCGGATGCTCGACGACAAGCGCATTCTGGCCCACATCCGCGCCTCCAAAGCGCCGAAGCCGGGCGCTGAACTGCTGCTGGGCGACGATGAGAGCATTAACGCCACGATGGTGGCCCGCCACGACGCGCTGTTCGAAGTACAGTTTAACGACGAGCGCAGCGTGCTGGACATTCTCAACGCCATCGGCCACATGCCGCTGCCGCCGTACATCGACCGCCCGGATGAAGATGCCGACCGCGAGCTGTACCAGACCGTCTACAGCGAAAAGCCGGGCGCCGTGGCCGCGCCGACGGCGGGCCTTCACTTCGACGATCCGCTGCTGGCGCGCCTGCGCGAGAAAGGTATTGAGATGGCGTTCGTCACCCTGCACGTCGGGGCGGGCACTTTCCAGCCGGTGCGGGTGGACAGCATCGAAGATCATATTATGCATTCCGAATATGCCGAAGTGCCGCAGGAGGTGGTCGATGCGGTGCTGGCGGCGAAGGCGCGCGGCAACCGCGTGATTGCGGTGGGCACGACGTCCGTGCGCTCGCTGGAGAGCGCGGCGCAGGCGGCGAAAAACGCGCTGATTGCGCCGTTCTTTGGCGACACGCAGATCTTTATCTATCCGGGCTATAAATATCAGGTTATCGACTGCCTGGTGACCAACTTCCACCTGCCGGAATCGACGCTGATTATGCTGGTGTCGGCCTTTGCCGGCTATCAGCACACCATGAACGCCTATAAGTCTGCGGTAGAGCAAAAATATCGCTTTTTTAGCTACGGGGATGCCATGTTCATCACGTACAATCCGGCGGCAATTTGTGAGCGCGTCGGGGAGTAGGTCCGCGGCGCTGGTTTTTGACGTCAGACTGTCTTTCTGACGCAGGAGTAAAAATGAAATTCGAACTGGATACCACCGACGGACGCGCCCGCCGCGGCCGGCTGGTGTTTGACCGCGGCGTAGTGGAAACGCCGGCTTTTATGCCTGTGGGCACCTACGGCACCGTTAAAGGCATGACCCCGGAAGAGGTTGAAGCCACCGGCGCGCAAATTATTCTCGGCAATACCTTCCACCTGTGGCTGCGTCCGGGGCAGGAGATCATGAAGCTGCACGGCGATCTCCACGACTTTATGCAGTGGAAAGGGCCGATCCTCACCGATTCCGGCGGTTTCCAGGTGTTCAGCCTCGGCGATATCCGCAAAATTACCGAACAGGGCGTGCACTTCCGCAACCCGATCAACGGCGATCCGATTTTCCTCGATCCGGAAAAGTCGATGGAGATCCAGTACGACCTCGGCTCCGACATCGTGATGATCTTCGACGAATGTACGCCGTACCCGGCGGACTGGGACTACGCCAGGCGCTCGATGGAGATGTCCCTGCGCTGGGCGAAGCGCAGCCGCGACCGCTTTGACGGGCTGGGCAACAAAAACGCGCTGTTCGGCATTATCCAGGGCAGCGTTTACGAAGATTTACGTGATATCTCGGTCAAAGGTCTGGTAGAGATAGGCTTTGATGGCTACGCTGTCGGCGGTTTGGCTGTCGGCGAGCCGAAAGAGGATATGCACCGCATTCTGGAGCACGTCTGCCCGCAGATCCCGGCAGATAAACCGCGCTATCTGATGGGCGTGGGCAAACCGGAAGACCTGGTGGAAGGCGTGCGCCGCGGCATTGATATGTTTGACTGCGTGATGCCGACGCGCAACGCCCGCAATGGACACCTTTTTGTCACCGACGGCGTAGTGAAAATCCGCAACGCGAAGCACAAGAGCGATACCGCTCCGCTGGATGCGGAGTGCGACTGCTACACCTGTAAGCACTATTCGCGCGCCTATTTGCATCATCTTGATCGCTGTAATGAGATTCTGGGTGCCCGTCTCAACACGATTCATAACCTTCGCTACTATCAGCGCTTAATGGCTGGTTTACGCAAGGCTATCGAAGAGGGTAAATTAGAGGGCTTCGTGACGGAGTTTTACCAACGTCAGGGTCGACCTGTTCCGCCGTTAAACGTTGATTAATTTTAATAATGAGGGAATTTGAATGAGCTTTTTTATTTCTGATGCGATTGCCGCCCCTGGTGCAGCCGGACAGAGCAGCCCGATGTCGCTGATCCTGATGCTGGTGGTGTTCGGTCTGATTTTCTATTTTATGATCCTGCGCCCGCAGCAGAAGCGTACCAAAGAGCATAAGAATCTGATGAACTCCATCGCCAAAGGCGATGAAGTGCTGACGAACGGTGGCCTGGTAGGTCGCGTAACCAAAGTAGCGGAAACCGGCTACATTGCTATCGCCCTGAACGACACCACTGAAGTGGTTATCAAACGTGACTTCGTAGCCGCCGTTCTGCCGAAAGGCACCATGAAGGCGCTGTAATTTTTCGTTTTCCCAAAGGGAACTGCCGTGTTAAACCGTTATCCTTTGTGGAAGTACATTATGCTGGTCGTCGTGATTCTCGTCGGCCTGCTTTACGCACTTCCCAACCTCTATGGTGAGGATCCGGCTGTTCAAATCACTGGCGTGCGCGGCGTCGCCGCCAGTGAGCAAACGCTGATCCAGGTCCAGAACACCTTAAAAGAAGAAAAAATTAACGCGAAGTCTGTGGCACTGGAAGAGGGCGCAATTCTTGCTCGCTTCGACTCCACCGACACGCAGCTGCACGCGCGCGAAGCGCTGGTGAGCCAGCTGGGTGACAAGTTCGTCGTGGCGTTAAACCTTGCTCCGGCTACGCCTCGCTGGCTCGCGGCGCTCAATGCCGAACCAATGAAGCTCGGCCTCGACCTGCGCGGCGGCGTTCACTTCCTGATGGAAGTGGATATGGACACCGCCCTTGGCAAACTCCAGGAACAGAACATTGATAGCCTGCGCAGCGATCTGCGTGAAAAAGGCATTCCGTATACTACCGTACGTAAAGAGGCCAACTACGGCCTGAGCATCACCTTCCGCGACGAAGCCGCACGCAAGCAGGCGCTGGACTATCTCGCGCCGCGCCATCGCGATCTGGTGCTTTCCGGTCAGGGCAGCAATCAGCTGCGCGCCGTGATGAGCGACGAGCGCATGAAAGAGGCGCGCGAGTATGCGGTGCAGCAGAACATCAACATCCTGCGTAACCGCGTTAACCAGCTGGGCGTTGCCGAGCCGGTGGTGCAGCGTCAGGGTGCCGATCGCATCGTGGTTGAGCTGCCGGGTATCCAGGATACCGCGCGTGCCAAAGAGATCCTCGGCGCGACGGCGACGCTGGAGTTCCGCCTGGTCAACACCAATGTCGATCCCTCCGCGATTGCCGCTGGCCGCGTGCCGGGCGACACGGAAGTGAAGCCGACCCGCGAAGGGCAGCCGGTCGCGCTTTATAAGCGCGTGATCCTCACCGGGGACCACATCACCGACTCCACCTCCAGCCAGGATGAGTACAACCAGCCGCAGGTCAATATCTCGCTGGACAGCGCGGGCGGTAACATCATGTCCAACTTCACCAAGGACAACATCGGTAAGCCGATGGCGACCCTGTTTGTGGAGTACAAGGACAGCGGTAAGAAAGACGCCAACGATCGCGCGGTGCTGGTGAAGCAGGAAGAGGTAATTAACATTGCCAACATCCAGTCTCGCCTCGGCAACAGCTTCCGCATTACCGGTATCGGCAACCCCAACGAAGCCCGCCAGCTGTCGCTGCTGCTGCGCGCCGGTGCGCTGATTGCGCCGATTCAGATTGTTGAAGAGCGCACCATCGGCCCGACCCTGGGTATGCAGAACATCAAGCAGGGTCTGGAAGCCTGTCTCGCGGGTCTCGGTATCTCCATCCTGTTTATGATCTTCTTCTATAAGAAGTTCGGCCTGATCGCCACCACGGCGCTGCTGGCGAACCTGGTGCTGATTGTCGGCATCATGTCGCTGCTGCCGGGCGCGACGCTCAGTATGCCGGGTATCGCCGGTATCGTGCTGAGCCTTGCGGTGGCGGTGGACGCCAACGTACTGATAAACGAACGTATTAAGGAAGAGCTCAGCAACGGGCGCTCCGTTCAGCAGTCGATCGATGAAGGCTATCGCGGGGCGTTCAGCTCCATCTTCGATGCCAACATCACCACGCTGATTAAAGTTATCATTCTGTACGCGGTCGGTACCGGCGCCATTAAAGGCTTCGCTATCACTACCGGTATCGGCGTTGCAACGTCCATGTTTACCGCAATCGTCGGCACCCGCGCCATCGTAAACCTGTTGTACGGCGGCAAACGCATCAACAAGCTGTCTATCTGAGGAGTGCGTTGTGGCACAGGAATATAGTGTTGAACAATTGAACCACGGCCGTAAAGTCTACGACTTTATGCGCTGGGACTACTGGGCCTTCGGCATCTCGGGCCTGCTGCTGGTGCTGTCGATTATCGTTATCGGCGTGCGCGGCTTTAACTGGGGTCTGGACTTCACCGGCGGTACCGTCATTGAAATCACCCTTGAAAAAACCGCCAATCTGGACCAGATGCGCGAGGCGCTGCAGAAGGCGGGCTTTGACGAGCCGCAGCTGCAGAACTTCGGCAGCAGCCACGACATCATGGTACGCATGCCGCCCGCGGAGGGCGAAACCGGCGGCCAGGAGCTGGGCAGCAAGGTACTGAACGTCATTAATGAATCGACCAACCAGCACGCGGCAGTGAAGCGTATTGAGTTCGTCGGGCCAAGCGTCGGTGCCGATCTGGCGACCAGCGGCGCGATGGCGCTGCTGGCGGCGCTGATCTCGATTCTGGTTTACGTTGGCTTCCGCTTCGAGTGGCGCCTAGCGGCGGGGGTGGTTATCGCCCTGGCGCACGACGTGGTGATCACCATGGGCGTGCTGTCGCTGTTCCGTATCGAAATCGATCTGACCATTGTCGCCTCGCTGATGTCGGTTATCGGCTACTCGCTCAACGACAGTATCGTGGTCTCGGACCGTATTCGTGAGAACTTCCGCAAAATTCGCCGCGGCACGCCTTACGAGATCTTTAACGTCTCCCTGACCCAGACGCTGCACCGTACCTTGATCACGTCAGGCACCACGTTGCTGGTGATCCTGATGCTGTACCTCTTCGGCGGCCCGGTGCTGGAAGGCTTCTCGCTGACCATGCTGATCGGTGTCACCATCGGTACCGGTTCGTCTATCTACGTAGCCTCGGCGCTGGCGCTGAAGCTCGGGATGAAGCGCGAGCATCTGATCCAGCAGAAGGTGGAGAAAGAGGGGGCCGACCAGCCTTCGATTCTGCCGTAAGCGGATAGCGCGTCCAAAACAGAAATCCCGATCTGCTGGTCGGGATTTTTTTTGCCCGCCGGGCGTCCGCAAAGTCATTCCCGGCGCATAAAAAAGCCAGCGTTAACGCTGGCTTTCGTTGTTACAGATAGGGCTTATCAGAAGTTATAGCCGATAATCGCATAGCCGCCCCAGCCGGTGGTGCGGGCGTTGAAGTCGCCGTCGCCGAAGTTGAGGCTGGCGTCATCGCGCCACTGGCCGCCGTTGTGCCAGTAACGGGCGACCAGCGCGTAGTGCCAGTGGTCGTAGTTGAGCGACAGAATGTGCGTGGAGGTGATGGAGTTATCGGTACGCGCCTTGCGGCCGCTGTTATCGCGGAAGTCTTTGTTATCGAGATCCGAGCCCCAGTCAAAGTTGGTGAAGCCGATGTAGCCCAGCTGGCCGCCCCACAGGGAGGTAATTGGCACAAAGTATTTCACCTTAAAGCGGTAGCCGTCCCACTCGTTCTCGTTCGCCGCGCCGTAGTTCTGCCACTGGTATTTGGCATAGACGTTGAGGGAGAGGCTCATCGGCAGGCCGGTATCGACGTCGGTACCCAGACCCATATACCAGGTGCTCTGGCGGCCGTCTTTGTTACGGCCCATGTCGTAGATGTAGTTGTTGGCGAAGTACCACTCTTTGAACGGGCCAAACGCCAGGCTGGTGTTGGTCAGCTTGTCGATAGAGAAGCGCGGCTCGATTTCCATAAACATAGGTGAACCGTGGTTCCAGATACCCTTGGCGTCGGTGTTACCGCCGAAGAACACCGGGGCGTCCATGTAGCCGTAAAAATCAAACCAGTCCTTTTTGGCAAAGGCTTCGTACTCAAGATAGGTGTCGTTGCGCAGCAGCGGCCCGAAGCGGGTGTGATAGCTGCCCACGACGTTGACGCTCTGGTGCCACCAGTCGGAGAGGTACTGCGGGCCGTCCGCTTTGGCCGTTTCGGCAGCGCCTGCCGTAAAAGAAGTTGCAAAAGTCAGTGCAGCACCGGCTGCAAGAAGCGTTTTTTTCATGTTCTTTGCCACTGATTAAAAGTCACGAAATTGCGTAAAAGGACGCACGGGCGCATTTTTGGGTATCTGTATGTTTTATGCGGAGCCTATTATAAGAATCAATGCTCACAAAAATACGCATTTTGTCGCATTTTTATCATTCACGTAATCGATTGCGTTCACGCTTTAGCGCATTTAATGGTAATAATGCTGAAAAAGCAGGCTAAGAAGATGAACTTTTGCTACAGCGAGAGATTGCGGTGCGGACCGCGGCGGCCCGCTCCAGAGAAGAGGGTTAAGGCGCGTCAGTGGGCTGGATATCGTGCACGCGAACGAATACGTGCTGGGCGGGATCGATGGCGCTCAGCTGCAGCGGGATGCTGATGTCGGACGGCGACAGCGCGCTTTTCGGGGCGTTAATCAGCCGGCGCTGAACGTCAACCTCTTCATAGCTGCGGGTCGTGCCGACAATGCGGCCCCACTCGACGGTGGCGCTGAACGCCGGCAGGGGGGCGCTGGACTCGCCTTCGATACGCAGCGTCGCCCGCATGCCGTCGTCGGTTTTGCTGATATTCACCAGCGACATGCGCAGCATGCCGATCTGGCTCTGCAGCCGCGCCGGGGTATTGGCGCTGGGCAGCAGATAAACGCCGCTGGCGGATTTTGCATTCAGCGCGTTCTGCTGGGTTATTTTCACCGTTTCCTGATTCAGCTGGCTCATCGCCTTGTTCAGCGTGCGCACGTCCTGCTTCATCTGTTTTACTTCACCCTGCTGGGCGCAGGCGCTGAGGGTCAGCGCACTGCCGAGCGCCAGCAGGCGCAGATAACGTCTTGTCATGGCGGGTTTTTCCTTACTGGTTCCAGAGGCGTTTAATGCTAACAGTATTGCACATCGCGCCACTGAGGCATTGTCTCAAAATGACGCCGCCTTACGTGTCATGGTAAAGTAGTGGCATGTAACTTTTCACCATCAGGACGCGCCATGCATTGCCCATTCTGTTTCGCCGTAGATACCAAAGTGATCGACTCCCGCCTGGTCAGCGAAGGCTCTTCCGTACGCCGCCGCCGCCAGTGCCTGGTCTGTCATGAGCGCTTTACTACCTTCGAAGTGGCCGAGCTGGTAATGCCGCGGGTGGTGAAGAGCAACGATGTCCGCGAGCCGTTCAATGAAGATAAGCTGCGCAGCGGTATGCAGCGGGCGCTGGAGAAGCGGCCGGTCAGCTCTGACGACGTGGAGATGGCCCTGAGCCACATCAAGTCCCAGCTGCGCGCCACCGGCGAGCGCGAAGTGCCGAGCAAAATGATCGGCAACCTGGTGATGGAGCAGCTGAAGAAGCTGGATAAGGTAGCCTATATCCGCTTCGCCTCCGTCTACCGCAGCTTCGAGGATATTAAAGAGTTCGGCGAAGAGATCGCCCGCCTACAGGACTGATTGATGCAAGATGAAATCTACATGGCCCGCGCGCTGACCCTGGCGAAGCGCGGGCGCTTTACCACGCATCCCAATCCCCGCGTCGGCTGCGTCATCGTGAAAGACGGCGTTATCGTTGGCGAAGGTTTTCACTACCGCGCCGGGGAGCCGCACGCCGAAGTGCACGCCCTGCGCATGGCGGGTGAGAACGCCCGTGGCGCCACCGCCTACGTTACCCTTGAGCCGTGCAGCCACCACGGGCGCACGCCGCCCTGCTGCGAGGCCCTGAGCCGCGCGGGCGTCAGCCGCGTGGTGGCCGCAATGCAGGATCCGAACCCGCAGGTGGCGGGGCGCGGCCTGTACCATCTTCAGCAGCACGGTATCGAGGTCAGCCACGGCGTGATGATGGCCGAAGCGGAGGCCATTAATAAAGGCTTTCTCAAGCGAATGCGCACCGGCTTTCCGTATATTCAGCTCAAGCTCGGCGCCTCGCTGGACGGCCGCACGGCGATGGCCAGCGGTGAAAGCCAGTGGATAACTTCGCCGCAGGCGCGGCGCGACGTGCAGCGTCTGCGCGCGCAGAGCCACGCTATTTTAACCAGCAGCGCCACGGTGCTGGCCGACGATCCGGCGCTCACCGTGCGCTGGGAGGAACTCTCTCCCGACGTGCAGGCGCGCTACCTGCAGGAGAACCTGCGCCAGCCGGTGCGCATCGTTATCGACAGCCAGAACCGGGTGACGCCGGCGCACCGCATCGTGCAGCAACCCGGAGAGACGTGGTTTGCCCGCACCGCCGAAGATGGGCGCCAGTGGCCGGAGAGCGTGCGCACGATTAACATTCCGGCGCATAGCGGCCATCTCGATCTGGTGCTGCTGATGATGCAACTGGGTAAGCAGCAGATTAACAGCCTCTGGGTTGAGGCCGGGCCGACGCTTGCCGGCGCGCTGCTGCAGGCGGGGCTGGTGGATGAGCTTATTGTCTATCTTGCGCCTAAACTGTTAGGTGACGCCGCCCGGGGACTCTGTACGCTGCCGGGGCTTGAGAAACTGGCCGAGGCTCCCCAACTTAACTTCAGCGAGGTGCGGCGCGTTGGGCCGGATCTCTGCCTGCATTTAACACCCGCGTGAGGCATTCCTGAAATAGGTAAGCCGTGCGCGAATTATTATGATAAAATCCGCCCCCCTCGGGGTAAGTCAGATCCCAAAAGGAAGAGTATGAACATTATCGAAGCTAACGTTGCTGCCCCGGACGCCCGCGTTGCCATCACCATTGCGCGCTTCAACAACTTCATCAACGACAGCCTGCTGAACGGCGCGATTGACGCCCTCAAGCGCGTGGGCCAGGTGAAAGACGAGAATATCACCGTAGTCTGGGTGCCGGGCGCCTATGAGCTGCCGCTGGCGGCAGGCGCGCTGGCGAAAACCGGCAAATATGACGCGGTTATCGCGCTGGGTACGGTGATCCGCGGCGGCACTGCGCACTTTGAATACGTCGCCGGTGGCGCAAGCAATGGTCTTGCGCACGTCGCTCAGGAGAGCGAAATCCCGGTTGCCTTCGGCGTACTGACCACCGAAAGCATCGAACAAGCCATCGAACGCGCTGGCACCAAAGCCGGTAATAAAGGGGCGGAAGCTGCCCTGACCGCGCTTGAAATGATCAATGTATTGAAAGCCATCAAGGCCTGATTTTTTAGTAAGGGGAATTCCGTGAAACCTGCTGCTCGTCGCCGCGCCCGCGAGTGCGCCGTCCAGGCGCTCTACTCCTGGCAGTTGTCCCATAACGACATTGCCGATGTCGAATACCAGTTCCTGGCGGAACAGGACGTCAAAGACGTCGACGTCCCGTACTTCCGTGAACTGCTGTCGGGAGTGGCGACCAACAGCGCGTACCTCGACGGTCTGATGAAGCCGTACCTGTCCCGCCAGCTCGAAGAGCTGGGCCAGGTAGAGAAAGCCGTCCTGCGCATCGCGCTGTTCGAGCTTTCAAAGCGTGACGACGTGCCGTACAAAGTTGCCATCAACGAAGGTATCGAACTGGCGAAAACCTTCGGCGCTGAAGACAGCCATAAATTCGTCAACGGCGTGCTGGACAAAGCCGCGCCGGTTATCCGTCCCCGCAAGAAGTAATCTGCTGGCCGGGGCGCTGGTGAACCCGTTCGCCAGCCGCGGCCTTCTCTTTTTTAATTCGAGGCATAACCTATGGCATGCGGCGAATTTTCTCTCATTTCCCGTTATTTCGATCGCGTCAGAAGCTCCCGCCGTGACGTGGAGACCGGCATCGGCGATGACTGCGCCTTGCTCAACGTGCCGGATAAGCAAACCCTCGCCATCAGCACCGATACGCTGGTCTGCGGCACCCACTTCCTCCCCGATATCGATCCTGCCGATCTGGCCCGCAAGGCGCTGGCGGTCAACTTAAGCGATCTGGCGGCAATGGGCGCGGAGCCGGCCTGGCTGACGCTGGCCCTGACGCTGCCCTCGGCGGATGAGACGTGGCTGCAGGCGTTTAGCGACAGCTTGTTTGAGCGGCTCAACTACTACGATATGCAGCTTATCGGCGGCGATACCACTAAAGGGCCGCTGTCGATGACGCTCGGCATTCACGGCTTCGTGCCGCACGGCCGGGCGCTTAAGCGCTCGGGGGCGAAGCCGGGAGACTGGATCTTTGTCACCGGCACGCCGGGCGACAGCGCGGCGGGGCTGGCTATTCTGCAGCAGCGTCTGCAGGTGGGCGACAGCGCAGACGCGGAATACCTGGTTAAGCGCCACCTCAATCCGTCGCCGCGGCTGCTTACCGGGCAGGCGATACGCGGACTGGCCCACGCGGCTATCGATCTTTCCGACGGCCTGATTTCCGATCTTGGCCATATTCTCGCTGCCAGCGGCTACGGGGCGCGTATCGATCTCGATCTGCTGCCGCGCTCCGATGCCCTGCGCCGCAGCGCGGATCCCGAGCAGGCGCTGGTCTGGGCGCTCTCCGGCGGCGAGGACTATGAGCTATGCTTCACCGTACCGGAGCTCAACCGCGGCGCGCTGGAGGTGGCGGTGGGGCACCTGAATATGGCCTGTACCTGCATCGGACAGATCGCGGCCGATGTACAAGGGATGCACTTTACGCGCGGCGGCAAGCCGGCTGCGCTCGACATGAAGGGATATGACCATTTTGCGTAAAAAAGATGAGGCGAAAGCCCGCCTGAGCATGCTCAATCCGTGGCACCTGCTGGCGACCGGCTTCGGCAGCGGCCTGAGTCCGATTGTTCCGGGAACCATGGGCTCCCTGGCGGCGATCCCGTTCTGGTACCTGATGACCTTTCTGCCGCTGCAGCTCTATTATCTGGTGGTGCTGCTGGGCATCTGCATCGGGGTGTATCTCTGCCACCGCACCGCCAAAGATATGGGCGTTCACGATCACGGCAGCATCGTCTGGGACGAGTTTATCGGCATGTGGATCACCCTGATGGCGATCCCGACCGACGACTGGCAGTGGGTGCTGGTGGGCTTCGTGATTTTCCGCTTTTTCGACATGTGGAAGCCGTGGCCGATCCGCTGGTTCGATCGCAACGTCCACGGCGGCATGGGGATCATGATCGACGATATCGTCGCCGGCGTGATCTCCGCCGGGGTGCTGTATCTGGTAGGCAACCACTGGCCGCTGGGGATTATCTGAGGTGTCGGGCGGCTCCGGCCGCCCGATAACTACCGCTTAGCCGTCCGCCGGCGCGCGCACTACCAGCTTACCGGTGAAGTCCCGGTGCTGCAGGCGGTGCAGAGCCTTCGCCAGCTCGTCAAATTCATAGATCAGGATCTGCTCTTTTTTCATTCTCCCGTCTTCCAGCTGCGCCAGCAGCTGCTCGCCATCCTGGGTAAGGCGGCGCCAGTCTTCATCATCCCCCCACGCGTGTAGTGCCGCCAGGGCGACTTCGTGGAAAGAGAAGGACTGAGCAAACGGCGCGTTTGGCCAGCTTTCGGGGCGACCCAGCACCGCCACAAAGTGTCCGTTCGCCCGCAGGCTGTCGGTGAGCCAGCGGTAGCTCTCCGGGCTTGAGGTGTCGATAATCACGTCGTACTTCTCTTCAGCCTGCCAGCCGTCCGAGTCCGACGGCGTGGCGTAGCAGCGGTTTGCGCCCAGAGAAGACAGCAGCGCGTGGTGGCGCTCGTCGCTGAGGGTATCGACGATAAAGCCGCGCCGGTGGGCCATCTGCAGGAGATAAATACCGACCGATCCGCCCGCACCGCCGATCAGCATCCGGCTGCCCGGGCGGAAAGGCACCTTCTCCAGCGCCTGCCAGGCGGTGAGGCCGGGGCAGGGGAAGGCGGCGGCGCTGACGCTGTCCAGATTGGGTGGAATGCGCATCAGCGCCCGCACCTGCAGATGCGTATATTCAGCAAAGCTCCCGGTATGGCGCAGATCCTGGTGCCACGCCACCCGCTGGCCGACCCACGCCTGCGATACGCCTTCACCAACGGCAACCACGCGGCCCGCGCCGTCAACGCCGGGAACGTCACCCGCTTTTATCTCCAGCAGCTTCCAGTCCACCGGGTTCAGGCCAATAGCCTCCAGTCTGACCACAGCATCGCCGGGGGCAGGTGGCGTCATTTCGGTGGTTTCCAGCGTCAGGCCCGCGGGAAGTTTCCCCCTGCGCCAGATCCATGCGCGATAGCGTTCAGGTAGCATGTGCTCTCCGGTATAAGTTTCAAATGAAAGTCAAAAAGATAACCCGGCAGAATGGGAAAAGAAACCCGCCCGCGGCGCGGACGGGCGGTTCAGGCACAAATGGTGAAGTTACTTAAAGCCGACAACCGGGTGCGGCTGGTAGGGGGTTTCCAGCTCGGCGACCTGTTCGGGCGTGAGGGTAAGATCGACCGCGGCCAGCAGCTCGTCGAGCTGTTCTTCGCGGGATGCGCCGATGATAGGCGCCGCAACGCCACGCTTACCGAGCAGCCACGCCAGCGCGGTCTGGGCGCGGGTGGCGCCCAGCTCTTCGGCGACGCCCGCCAGCCGTTCGGCTATCTGCGCGTCGTTCTCTTCGGTAGTGCTGTAGAGGGTTTTGCCAAACTCATCGGACACCACCCGGGCGGTGGTCTCGCCCCAGGGACGGGTCAGGCGGCCGCGCGCCAGCGGGCTCCAGGGAATGACCGCCACCTCTTCCTGCCAGCAGAGCGGCAGCATCTCCCGCTCCTCTTCGCGATAGATCAGATTGTAGTGATCCTGCATGGTGACGAAACGCGCCCAGCCGTGCTGCTTCTGCAGGCTGAGCGCCTGGGCAAACTGCGCGGCGTGCATTGAGGAGGCGCCGATGTAGCGGGCCTTGCCGGATTTCACCACGTCGTTGAGCGCTTCAAGGGTTTCTTCTATCGGCGTTTCATAGTCCCAGCGGTGGATCTGCAGGAGATCGACATACTCCATGCCGAGGCGGCGCAGGCTGTCGTCGATGGACTGCAGGATCTGCGCCCGGGAGAGACCCTGGGATAATCCCTGCGTCTGATGATAAACCTTGGTGGCGACCACCACCTCATCGCGGCGGGCAAAGTCGCGCAGGGCGCGGCCGACGATCTCTTCGCTGCTGCCGTCGGAGTAGCTGTTGGCGGTGTCGAAAAAGGTAATGCCGCCCTCAAGGGCGCGCTGGATCAGCGGTCGGCTGCTCTCTTCGGGCAGCGTCCAGGCGTGATTGCCCCGGTCCGGTTCGCCGAAGGTCATACACCCCAGGCTCAGGCGGGAGATCGTAAGGTCGGTAGTGCCAAGTGTTGTATATTGCACGTTTCGCTCCTGCTAGTGGCTGACTACTCTAAGCATAGCAGGAGCGAAAGGGGGATCAGGCAAGCCAAGTGGTAATACGTGCTTCTATGCCCGCGGCGTCGAGGCCGATTTCGGCCCGGGCCTCTTCCTGAGTGCCCTGCGGGATAAACCTATCAGGCAGGCCGAGGTTAAGCACCGGCACCGGGCGACGATTGGCCATCAGCACTTCGTTAACGCCGCTGCCCGCGCCGCCCATGACGGCGTTCTCTTCCACGGTCACCAGCGCGTCGTGGCCGGCGGCCAGCTCGAGGATCAGCGCCTCATCCAGCGGCTTGACGAAGCGCATATCCACCAGCGTGGCGTTGAGCTTGTCCGCCACGATGGCGGCGTCCGCCAGCAGGGTGCCGAAGCTGAGGATAGCGATTTTTTCGCCCCGGCGTTTCACCACGCCCTTACCGATCGGCAGCGAGGCCAGCGGTTCGAGCGCTGCGCCGGTGCCGGTACCGCGCGGGTAGCGCACGGCGCTGGGGCCGTCGGCGTAGTGGTAGCCGGTGTAGAGCATCTGGCGGCATTCGTTTTCGTCGCTCGGCGCCATAATAACCAGATCCGGCACGCAGCGCAGGAAGGAGAGGTCGAACGCGCCCTGGTGCGTCTGCCCGTCGGCGCCGACGATGCCGGCGCGGTCGATGGCGAACAGCACCGGCAGCTTCTGGATCGCCACGTCGTGAATAACCTGATCGTAGGCGCGCTGCAGGAAGGTGGAGTAGATGGCCACTACCGGCTTATAGCCGCCGATGGCGAGGCCCGCCGCGAAGGTTACCGCGTGCTGTTCGGCGATCGCCACGTCGAAATACTGGTCCGGATATTTTTTCGAGAACTCGACCATCCCGGAGCCTTCGCGCATCGCCGGCGTGATGCCCATCAGCTTGCCGTCTTTTGCCGCCGTTTCGCACAGCCAGTCGCCGAAGATTTTTGAATAGCTCGGCAGACCGCCGCTGCTCTTCGGCAGCACGCCGCTGGTGTGGTCGAACTTCGGTACCGCGTGAAAGGTAATCGGATCTTTTTCCGCCGGCTCGTAGCCGCGGCCTTTCTTGGTCATGATGTGCAGGAACTGCGGGCCCTTCAGGTCGCGCATGTTCTTCAGCGTGTTAACCAGCCCGAGCACATCGTGGCCGTCCACCGGGCCGATATAGTTAAAGCCCAGCTCTTCAAACAGCGTGCCCGGCACCACCATACCTTTAATGTGTTCTTCGGTGCGCTTGAGCAGCTCCTTGATAGGCGGCACGCCGGAGAAGACCTTCTTGCCGCCTTCGCGCAGGGTTGAGTAGAGCTTGCCCGACAGCAGCTGGGCCAGATGGTTGTTCAGCGCGCCGACGTTCTCGGAGATCGACATTTCGTTGTCGTTGAGCACCACCAGCATATCGGGACGAATATCGCCCGCGTGGTTCATCGCCTCAAAGGCCATCCCGGCGGTAATCGCGCCGTCGCCAATCACGCAGACCGTGCGGCGCTGCTTGTCCTCTTTTTCAGCGGCGACGGCGATGCCGATCCCGGCCGAGATGGAGGTGGAGGAGTGGCCAACGCTCAGCACGTCATACTCGCTCTCCCCGCGCCACGGGAACGGATGCAGGCCGCCTTTTTGCCGGATGGTGTCGATGCGGTCCCGGCGGCCGGTGAGGATTTTGTGCGGATAGGCCTGGTGGCCAACGTCCCAGATGAGCTGGTCAAACGGGGTGTTGTAGACGTAGTGCAGCGCCACGGTGAGTTCCACCGTGCCAAGTCCGGAGGCGAAGTGTCCGCTGGAGCGGCTCACGCTGTCGAGTAGGTAGCGACGCAGTTCGTCGCACAGCTTCGGCAGGCTCTCTTTCGGCAGCTGACGCAGCTCCTGGGTGGATTCCACCAGCGCCAGCGTCGGGTATTTGGCAATATCAAAACTCATCAGAGACTCATTTAAGGTGTTCTATTTATCGCGCTGAATAATATAGTTCGCCAGCGCTACAAGGGCAGAGGTGTCCAGGGACTGCGCGGCCAGCAGGGACAGCGAGCGGTGGGCATCATCAATTAAATCATGCGCTTTTATACGCGCTTGTTCGAGTCCCAGCAGGGCAGGATAGGTACTTTTGCCGAGCTGCTGGTCGGCACCCTGGCGTTTGCCAAGAGTGGCAGTATCGCCCACCACATCCAGGATGTCATCCTGCACCTGAAAGGCAAGGCCTATGCACTGGGCGTAATTATCCAGAACCGGCAGCGCCGCGCGGCCGCGCTCGTCGCCGGCGCTCAGCGCGCCCAGCCGCACGGCGGCGCGGATCAGCGCCCCGGTTTTGTGGCGGTGGATCCGCTCAAGGGCCGCCAAATCAACCTGCTGGCCTTCGGCCTCCAGGTCCAGCGCCTGGCCGCCGCACATGCCGGCAACGCCGCTGGCCTGGGCCAGCTCGGCGATCATCGCCAGCCGATCGCGGTCAGAGACTTCCGGCATCGGCGCTTCGCTTAAAATAGAGAAAGCCAGCGTCTGCAGCGCGTCGCCGGCGAGGATCGCATTGGCCTCGCCGTATTTAATGTGGCAGGTCGGCTGACCGCGGCGCAGGTCGTCATCGTCCATCGCCGGCAGATCGTCGTGGATCAGCGAATAGGCGTGGATGCACTCTACGGCCGCCGCCGGCGCGTCCAGCGTGCTCTGGCTGACGTTGAACATGTTACCGGTCGCATACACCAGGAACGGACGCAGGCGCTTACCACCTAATAATGCCCCGTAGTGCATCGCCTCAACCAGCGGAGTGTTCTGAAAGGGCTGCGGCTCGATAAAGCGGCGCAGGGCCTCGTTGGCCCGGGTAACGCAGGCCTGTAGCTGTTGGCTAAAATCCATTTACTCGGCGTCCGGCGTGAGTGGGGTCAGCGGGGCATCTTCGTTATCGGCAAGCAGGATCTGTACCCGCTGTTCGGCCTGCTGCAGTTTCTGCTGCCCCTGACGGGCGAGCTGTACGCCGCGCTCGAATTCGCCCAGCGCCGCTTCCAGCGGCAGGTCGCCGTTTTCGAGGCGGGATACAATTTGTTCAAGCTCGGTCAGGGCGCTCTCGAAACTGGCTGGCGCTTCATTTTTTTTTGGCATAGTGAATGTCTGGCTCTTGTTGTGTCGCGACCCATCTATGGTAGCGGAGTCGGACCGTGAAGCAAATAACGCACAATGGTAACGCGCAGGCTGAGCGCGATGATGGTATACTCCCGCGCCTGGTGCCGTCGGGTTTATCCGGCGGCAAATTTTTGTCCAGCGACCTCTGCGGGTCCGCCAACGAACCATTGCCGCCATGAAGTTTATCATTAAATTGTTCCCGGAAATCACCATCAAAAGCCAATCTGTGCGGTTGCGCTTTATAAAAATGCTCACCGGTAACATTCGCAACGTCCTTAAAGAGTACAGCGAAACCATCGCCATCGTCCGCCACTGGGATAATATCGAAGTGCGCGCCAAGGATGAGAACCAGGGGCCGATTATTCGCGATGCGCTGACCCGCATTCCGGGTATCCACCACATCCTGGAAGTAGAGGACGTGCCGTTCACCTCGTTGCACGATATCTTTGAGCAGACGCTGCCGCTGTGGCGGGAAACGCTTGAGGGCAAAACCTTCTGCGTGCGCGTCAAGCGCCGCGGCAAGCACGAGTTCACCTCAATTGAAGTTGAACGCTACGTGGGCGGCGGCCTGAATCAGCACATCGAAACGGCGAAAGTGAAGCTGACCAACCCTGACGTGACGGTCAATCTGGAGATTGAGAACGACAGGCTGCTGCTGGTGAAGGGGCGCTATGAGGGTATTGGCGGCTATCCGATAGGCACCCAGGAAGACGTGCTGTCGCTGATCTCCGGCGGCTTCGATTCCGGCGTTTCCAGCTATATGCTGCTACGCCGCGGCTGCCGCGTGCACTACTGCTTCTTCAACCTCGGCGGCGCGGCGCACGAAATCGGCGTACGCCAGGTGGCCCACTATCTGTGGAACCGCTTCGGTAGCTCGCACCGCGTGCGCTTTGTGGCGATCAACTTCGAGCCGGTGGTCGGCGAGATCCTCGAAAAAGTGGACGACGGTCAGATGGGCGTGGTGCTCAAGCGCATGATGGTGCGCGCCGCGTCGCAGATTGCCGAGCGCTACGGCGTGCAGGCGCTGGTCACCGGTGAAGCATTGGGCCAGGTCTCCAGCCAGACGCTGACTAACCTGCGGCTGATCGACAACGTCTCCGATACCCTGGTGCTGCGCCCGCTTATCTCCTGGGACAAGGAGCACATTATCGATCTGGCGCGCGAAATTGGCACTGAAGACTTCGCCCGCACCATGCCGGAGTACTGCGGCGTGATCTCGAAGAGCCCGACCGTGAAGGCGGTGAAGGCGAAGATCGAAGAGGAAGAGAGCCATTTCGACTTTGCAATCCTCGATAAGGTGGTTGCCGAGGCGAACAACATTGATATCCGCGATATCGCCCAGCAGACGCAGCAGGATGTGGTGGAAGTTGAGACCGTCAGCGGCTTTGGCGCCAACGACGCCGTCCTCGATATTCGTTCGGTGGACGAGCAGGACGATCGCCCGCTGAAGCTTGACGGCGTTGAAGTGGTGTCGCTGCCGTTCTACAAGCTGAGCACCCAGTTCGGCAACCTCGACCAGAGCAAAACCTGGCTGCTGTGGTGCGAGCGCGGCGTCATGAGCCGCCTGCAGGCGCTCTACCTGCGCGAGCAGGGCTTCAGCAATGTGAAGGTTTATCGTCCGTAATCGCCCGCGCCGCCGTCCGGCGGCGCGTTCAATCCCGCATTTTTACCACGAAACAGTAAGCATTCCGCCCCGCAGGCTTTAAAATCGTTACCATACGCTCATTTGCATAAAATTAAGGTAAGCAATGGCATCCCGACAGGAGAGAGAGCAGTTTGACCGCTGGTGGGCAACGGAAGGCGACTGGGTTGAGGAGCCGAACCAGCGCCGCAAGGGCATGAGCGGCGTGCAGCGAATTGAACGCGACGGTAAAGTCCTGTATGTCAAACGGATGACGCAGCATCTGTTCCACTCGCTGCGCTATCCGCTTGGCCGTCCGACCATCGTGCGCGAAATCCAGGTCATCAATGAGATGGCGAAGGCGGGCGTTATCGTACCGAAAATCGTCTACGGTAAGGCGATGAAGATCGACGGCGAATGGCGCGCCCTGCTGGTGACGGAGGATATGTCCGGCTTTATCTGCATCGCCGACTGGTACAAGCTGCACCAGCAGACGCCGTTCCCGGACGCCCAGCGCGAAGGTATGCTGCGGGCCGTGGCTAAGGCGTTTAAGGCGATGCACAGCATTAACCGCCAGCACGGCTGCTGCTACGTGCGCCACATCTACGTGCGCACCGATGGCCAGGAGCTGGCGGGGTTCCTCGATCTGGAGAAGAGCCGCCGCCGCTGGGTGCGCGAGAAGGCCGTCAGCCACGACTTCCGCCAGCTGGAGAAGTACCTCGATCCGATCCCGAAGGCGGACTGGGAGAAGGTGAAACAGTATTATCGGGCGCTGTAGCCGCTTTCATGCCGGGCGGCGGCTGTGCCTTGCCCGGCCTACGCTTCCGGCGGAGCCGGCGTCATGCGTAGGCCCGTGCAAGCGAAGCGCCGCCGGGCGCAACCGCCGAGCCGGGCCTCCGGCGCAAAGCTACTCGTAAAAGTTATAAATCCCCGCCGCCATCACCAGCTGCGATGCCACTTCGTGCGCTTTCTCGCGCCCGACCAGCAGGTCGATAATCTTCAGTCCGAAGTCGATGCTGGTCCCCGGCCCCTGGCTGGTCAGCAGGTTAACCCGCGGATCCCAGACCACGCGCCTGTCCTGCCACTGATTTTCCGGGATAGTGTCCTTGAGGCCGGGAAAGCCGGTCATGTTGCCGATCGGAAAGATATCGTGCGGCACCAGCACCGTGCCGGCCGCCGCGCAGATGGCGGCGACGATGCGTCCGGAACGGTGAAACTGCTTCACCGTCTCGACCAGCAGCGGGCTGTCGCGAAAGCACTCCGCGCCCTTCAGGCCTCCGGGCAGGACGATAATGTCGAAGTCGCCGTCGGCCACCTGCACCAGCGGCGCATCGGCCAGCAGCTTCACGCCGCGCGAGCAGGTGATGGTCAGTCCGCCGTCGCTGGCGACGCTGGCGGTGGTGACGCGAATGCCGCCGCGCACCAGCAGATCGATGGTGGTGACCGCTTCCGTCTCTTCACTACCAGGGGCGAGACAAACCAGCGCCGATGCGCTCATACTCATTCTCCTTATTCTTAATCAGTTCATACAGCCGGGCGTTTTCCGGCACGTTGATGCCGTGGGCGCGGGCGCGCCGCAGCAGGTAGCCGTTGATGTAGTCGATTTCGGTGTGGCGCACGGCGCGCACGTCCTGCAGCATGGATGAGATGTTGGCGGCGGTGGAGTCCACTATCTCCCAGACGTAGGCGAGCAGATCCTCCGGCGAGGAGTGGTAGCCCTCGCGCTGCATCACCGCGGCCACTTCGCCGCAGATAAGCTCCACCTGGCGCGGATAGAGGCGAAGCGCGCCGTTAGGGCAGTCGTAAATCGCCGTCAGCGGGTTGATGACGCAGTTAACCGCCAGCTTGCGCCAGCTGGATGCGCCCATATTGTTGTGCCAGGCCACGTCGGGCAGCACGGCGTGGAGCGCGTCGGCAAGCCAGCTATAGTCCGCGTTAAGCGGGCGCGCGGGGCCGATGTGGGTCGTGCCGTTGGCGACGTGAATAATCAGATTACCGTCGCGGCGCGCGGCCTGGGTCGTCATGCCCATCAGCAGGGGCTGGCGCAGCGACTGCAGCTCATCGAGGGTGCCCATGCCGTTGTGGATCAGCAGCACCGGGCTACCGGCCGGCAGCATCTCCGCCAGGTTTTTGACGGCGCCGGAGACCTGCCAGGCCTTGAGCGTCACCAGCAGCAGATCGCTGTGGGCGAGAAACTGCGGATCGTTGGCGGTGAGCAGCTCATTGTAGATGGCGCCGTCGGTCTCCTGCAGGTTAACGCTGCACCACGGCTGGGGCACGCGCAGCCATCCCTGTACTTCATGTCCTTGTCGATGCAGCGCCGTCAGCCATAATTGTCCAAGAGCGCCGCATCCGAGCACGGTAACTTTCATTCTTTTTCCTCACCTGCTGGGGGATTGGGCGTTATCTGCCTATTATAGCCCTGACTGCCCGAACTCCGTTAAGGCATAACGGGTTGTGTTCTGTGGCGCTGGCGGTATTATGCAACGCAACATAACGCGAGGGAGAATAAACTATGCCATCTTTCGATATCGTCTCTGAGGTCGATCTTCAGGAAGCGAAGAATGCCGTCGATAATGCGGCCCGCGAAGTCGAGTCACGCTTCGATTTTCGCGGCGTTGAGGCCACCATTGAACTGAACGACAAAAATGAGACCATCAAGGTGCTGAGCGAGTCAGATTTCCAGGTCAACCAACTGCTGGATATCCTGCGCGCCAAGCTGCTCAAGCGCGGCATTGAAGGTAACTCTATCGAGGTGCCGGAGGAGTTTGTCCACAGCGGAAAAACCTGGTTTGTGGAAGCGAAGCTGAAAACCGGCATCGAAAGCGCGGTGCAGAAGAAAATCGTTAAGCTGATTAAAGACAGCAAGCTGAAGGTGCAGGCGCAGATCCAGGGCGAAGAGATCCGCGTGACCGGAAAATCCCGCGACGACCTGCAGGCGGTCATGGCGCTGGTGCGCGGCGGTAACCTGGGGCAGCCGTTCCAGTTTAAGAACTTCCGCGACTGAGAGCAGCGCCGCCCCGGCACAAAAAGCGGAGATTCTCCGCTTTTTTTACGCCCGCGCGATGGCCTGTTCGACGTTGACGCGGTTGGTGACTTTGCTGTCGATTTTGACATAGGCGGAGCGCTCCTCCGGCACCACCAGCACCTCCTGAATCCCTTCCTCTGCCAGCAGCCGCGTCCTGAGGCGCTCATCGGCAGCAATATCGTCAGGCAGTTCGATGCGCAGGCTGCGCAGGTAGGGCGGCTCCTGCATGGTCATCGCCACCAGCAGCCAGACGGTAGCCAGTAGCGCACCCATCAGAAAGACCGTCTGCGAATCAAAGTAGCCGTCCAGCCAGCCGCCGAGTGAACCGCCAATCGCCACGCCGAGAAACTGGCTGGTGGAGTAGATGCCCATCGCCGTGCCTTTATAGCCCGCCGGGGCCTCTTTACTGATAAGCGACGGCAGCAGGGCCTCCATCAGGTTAAAGGCGAGGAAGAAGATCTGCACGCCGATGACCAGCTCCCAGAAATGCGGCCCGGCGCCCCAGAGGACGATTTCGGCGATCACCAGCAGCGCGACGCAGAGAATAAAGACCTGCTTCATGCGCCGCTTCGCTTCGGCGTAAATAATGAAGGGAATGACGGAGACAAAAGAGACCAGCATGGTCACCAGATAGATTTTCCAGTGCTGCGCCGCCGCAAAGCCGGCGGATTCCAGCTGGCCGGGCAGGGCAACGAAAGTGGACATCAGCAGGATGTGCAGGCACATGATGCCGAAGTTGAGCTTCAGCAGGCGCGGCGCCATCAGCACCTTGCTAAAGCAGCCCCTGACCATGCCAGAGTCGCGGTTGAGCACGTGGCTTTTGCTGTCCGGCACCACCAGCAGGGTGATCAGGATGCCGAGCGTTGCCAGGCCGGCAATCATCCAGAACAGGGCGTGCAGGCCGAGCCGGTGGGTAATAATCGGGCCCAGCACCATGGCAATGGCGAAGGTGACGCCAAAGCTGACGCCGATAAAGGCCATCGCCTTAGTGCGGTTCTGCTCGCGGGTAAGATCGGACAGGAGCGCCATCACGGCGGCGGCAATCGCCCCGGAGCCCTGCAGCGCGCGGCCGAGGATAATGCCCCAGATAGAGTCGGACAGCGCGGCGATAACGCTGCCGAGCACAAACACCAGCAGGCCGCCGACGATCAGCGGCTTGCGGCCGATACGGTCAGAGAGCAGCCCGAAAGGAATTTGAAATATGGCCTGCGCCAGGCCGTAGATGCCGATCGCCAGACCAATAAGCGCTTCGCTGGCGCCCTGCAGCGCCATGCCGTACGTGGTCAGAACGGGCAGAACCATAAACATGCCGAGCATGCGCAGGGAGAAAACCGTCCCCAGACCCCAGGTGGCGCGCAGCTCGCCCGGCGTCATTTTAAAATCGTTCATTGCCACCTCAAATTAAAAGCCGCGTACAGTGTAAAGGCGGGGGAGGGCAGGGTAAACATGCAGTTTTTTAACAAATATTACATTGCTATCGCGCTGATAACACAAATAAAAAAGGGTGCCGAAGCACCCTTTTAGCCGTCCGGTAGTTTACCAGATAGCGGCCATCAGATTATGTGAGTCCGGCACCATAAAATCGACGGACATCATCACCGACAGCGAGGTAATGGCGACGATAGAGAAAACGAACAGCTTGCGCGCCCACACTTTATCATCTTCCACTTTATAGCCGCGCAGGGCCATGCCGAGCCACCAGACGCTGACCGCCGCCGCGACCACCAGATATTTATATCCGGCGTAGCCGCCAAGGGAGAGCATCAGGGTCGCCACGGCAAAGGCGATGATGTAGAGCGTAATGTGGTTCTTGGCCACCGAGATCCCCTTCACCACCGGCAGAACCGGGATGTTTGCCGCCTGATAATCCTTAAAGCGGAAAATCGCGATGGCGTAGGAGTGGGGCATCTGCCAGAGGCTGAAAATTGCCAGCAGGATCAGTGCGCCGCTATCAAACTCGTTGGTCACCGCGCAGTAGCCAATCACCGGCGGCGCTGCGCCGGAGAGAGAGCCAATCAGCGTGCCGTAAACCGAGTGGCGCTTCATGTACAGGCTGTAGATGCCCACGTAAACCACGAAGCCCATCACGCTCAGCCAGCAGGCCAGCGGGTTGGCGCCGAACCACAGCAGCATGAAGCCAGCAATACCCAGCAGGGTGGCGTACACCAGCGAAACGGTTGGGGAAATCAGGCCTTTAACCAGCACCCGATTCTTGGTCCGCTCCATCTTTTTATCGATATCCCGGTCGATATAGTTGTTGAATACGCAGCCGCTTGCGACGACCAGCGACACGCCGACCAGCGTATACAGGAACAACAGATAATCGATGCTGCCTTTAGAAGCCAGCAGGAAACCGCCGATTACCGAGATCAGGTTACCGAAGATGATGCCCGGTTTTGTCACTTGCAGGTATTGCTTAAACATACTCGCCGCTCTTATCGAATCATCATGTTGTAGTTGAGGTTCCACATAATCCAGATAGAACCTATCACTACGATCGCGATGATCAGGACGGTAAAGACGAATGCAGTCAAGTTCCATCCTTCATCTGATTTACTGTTCATGTGCAGGAAGCACACCAGGTGAACCAGAATCTGTACCACCGCCGTCACCAGTACTGTTCCAATCAGTGCTGCATGAGAGGCTGAACCGTTCATCACCATCCAGAACGGGATCACCGTCAGGATGATCGACAGGATAAAACCTGTCATGTAGGTTTTTACGCTACCGTGGGAAGCGCCGTGATCGGTTGAATGACTCATTACATCGCCCCCATCAGATAGACTACAGAGAACACGCAGATCCACACTACGTCCAGGAAGTGCCAGAACAGGCTCAGGCACAGGATACGGGTGCGGTTGGTGCTGGTCAGGCCGCGACGGCTAATCTGGAACATCAGTACCGCCATCCAGATAAGACCAGAAGTTACGTGCAGACCGTGTGTTCCTACCAGCGCAAAGAACGATGACAGGAAGCCGCTGCGATCCGGACCCATACCTTCAGCAATCAGGTGATGGAACTCATACAGCTCCATCCCGATGAACCCTGCACCGAACAGCCAGGTCAGGGCGAGCCAGGAGACAACCTGGCTCTTGTTGTTTTTGTACATGGCGATCGCCGCCATGCCGTAGGTGATGGAGCTGAACAGCAGCAGCGCGGTTTCCACCAGCACGAACGGCAGCTCAAAAATGTCCTTACCTGACGGGCCACCTGCGGTGTTGTTTACCAGCACCGCGTAGGTAGCGAACAGGATCGAGAACAGAATGCAGTCGCTCATCAGGTAGATCCAGAAGCCGAAGACTTTCATCGGTCCGGTATCGTGATGCCCATGGTCATGCGCGTCGTGGGCGTGCGCGTTAGTCAGAGTATCAGTTGCCATTTTTCAGCCCTGCTTTAGAAATCTCATCGAAATGCTGGTTTTCCAGTTTTTCGACTTCGGCCACCGGCACGTAGTAATCCACGTCCTCGTCGAAGCTCTTCACAATCCAGGAGATGATCATGCCGCCGAAGCCGACAATCGCCATCCACCAGATATGCCAGATCATGGCGAAACCAAAGACCGTGGCGAACGCCGCAATGATGATGCCCGCGCCGCTGTTCTTCGGCATGTGGATCTCTTCATAGCTGGCCGGCTTTTTATACGCTTCGCCTTTCTCTTTCATTTCCCAGAAGGCATCACGCTCGTGAACGTGCGGCACGTGGGCAAAGTTGTAGAACGGCGCAGGAGAGGAAGTTGACCACTCCAGCGTACGGCCACCCCACGGGTCACCGGTCAGGTCGCGATTCAGGTGACGGTCGCGGATAGAGACGTAGTACTGAATGAACTGGCAGGCAATACCGCAGGCAATCAGCACCGCACCGCCAGCAGCAATCATCAGCATCGGATGGAACTGCGGATCGATGTGCTGGCTCAGGCGACGGGTCATACCCATGAAGCCCAGGACATACAGCGGCATAAACGCCACGAAGAAGCCGATGATCCAGAACCAGAACGCGCGCTTGCCCCATTTTTCATTCAGGGTGAAGCCAAACGCTTTCGGCCACCAGTAGGTCACGCCTGCGAAGCAGCCGAAGACCACGCCGCCGATGATAACGTTGTGGAAGTGGGCGATCAGGAACAGGCTGTTGTGCAGCACGAAGTCAGCGCCCGGTACCGCCAGCAGTACGCCGGTCATCCCGCCAACCGAGAAGGTGACGATAAAGCCGATGGTCCACAGCATTGCTGAGTGGAAGACAATGCGGCCCTGGTACATGGTGAACAGCCAGTTGAAGATCTTCACCCCGGTCGGGATGGCGATAATCATGGTGGCAATACCGAAGAAGGCGTTAACGTTCGCGCCGGCACCCATGGTGAAGAAGTGGTGCAGCCAGACGATAAACGACAGGACGGTAATACACACGGTCGCCCACACCAGCGAGGTATAGCCAAACAGGCGCTTGCGGGAGAAGGTCGCCGAAATTTCTGAGAACACGCCGAACACTGGCAGTACCAGGATGTAAACTTCCGGATGGCCCCAGGCCCAGATCAGGTTGATGTACATCATCATGTTGCCGCCCATTTCGTTGGTGAAGAAATGGGTACCCAGGTAGCGGTCAAGGGTCAGCAGCGCGATAGTGACGGTCAGGATCGGGAACGAAGCGATAATCAGGATGTTAGCGCACAGAGAGGCCCAGGTGAAAACAGGCATCTTGAACATGGTCATGCCAGGCGCACGCATCTTGATAATGGTCACAAAGAAGTTAATACCGGTCAGGGTAGTACCGATACCGGAGAGCTGAAGCGCCCATATCCAGTAATCGACCCCGACGCCGGGACTGTACTCAATGCCCGATAGCGGCGGATAGGCCAGCCAGCCGGTCTGGGCAAACTCGCCCACGCCGAGAGACAGGTTTACCAGAATCACGCCGACAACGGTGAACCAGAAGCTCAGGTTGTTGAGGAACGGGAACGCAACGTCGCGTGCGCCGATCTGCAGCGGGATCACCACGTTCATCAGACCGATTACCAGCGGCATCGCCACGAAGAAGATCATGATAACGCCGTGGGCGGTAAAGATCTGGTCGTAGTGGTGCGGCGGCAGGTAGCCTGCTTCACCGGCGGATGCCAGCGCCTGCTGGCTACGCATCATAATGGCATCAGAGAAGCCACGAACCAGCATCACGATACCGACGATGCAGTACATGACGCCCAGCTTTTTGTGGTCAACCGAAGTCAGCCACTCTTTCCACAGGTAGCCCCACTTACCGAGGTAAGTGATAAGCGCCAGCAGCGCCAGACCCCCGACGATAATCGCGCCCACCGTAACCATGACAATCGGTTCATGGTAGGGCACTGCATCCAGTGTTAATTTTCCGAACATCGTTTTCTTCCTCGGCCCCTTAGTGAGCGGTTTCCGCGTGGCTCATGTCCATGCCTTCCATCCCGTCATGCGCGCTGTGCTCGCCGGCAGGCTGGCTCATGTTCATGTGGCCATGACCCATAAATTTGTTGATAACATCGGTAAACAAATCGGGTTTCACGCTGGAGAAGTATTCCACCTTGTTGTACTCGCTAGGCGCGGCCAGCTTGTCGTAGGCTGCCATATCGCCGATGCTGCTCTGCGACTGTTTAACCTTAGCGACCCACTGATCAAAGGTGGCGCGATCCGGAGTAGCAATAGCTTTGAATTTCATGCCGGAGAAGCCCGGGCCGCTATAGCTGGCGGAGATACCGTCGTAGGTGCCCGCTTCGTTGGCGATCAGGTTCAGGTTGGTTTGCATACCAGCCATCGCGTAAATCTGACTGCCCAGACGCGGAATAAACAACGAGTTCATCACGGAGTTGGAGGTCACTTTGAAGTGCACCGGAACGTTTGCCGGGAAGGCAATTTCGTTAACGGTAGCAATGCCCTGCTCCGGATAGATGAAGAACCACTTCCAGTCCATAGAAACAACTTCTATGGTCACTGGCTTCTCGTCATGGACCAGCGGTTTGCTGGGTTCGAGAGCGTGGGTAGTTTTCCAGGTGAGAACGGCAAGGAACAGGATGATCAGAATCGGCACCGTCCAGACCACAGCTTCCACTTTGTTGGAGTGTGACCAGTTGGGGCTATACTTCGCATCTTTATTGCTCGCACGATACTTCCAGGCGAAACCAACAGCCATCAAGATGGCGGGAATAACGACAATCATCATCAGGCCAAAGGCCGTCAGAATCAAAGAACGTTGCTCCAGTCCAATCTGTCCTTTGGGGTCAAGGAGTGCCGAATCACAGCCGCTGAGTAATACAGATCCTGCGATTAATGACATCCATCCCAAACTTTTATTGTATTTCCTGAGTCTCATGTAACGACCTCAATTCCACGGGATCGGGTGGCGTTTAAAGTGTGGGGGCATTTTACGGTAAGGTTACATTACTGTAAACATGAATACAGAAGTGTCTTTGTGCTGTTACCGGCTTCGGCGGCTGATGTCTCAGATGTTGCGGATTGTATCGAAAGTCAGGGGTGGCGGCTTTTGCAGCAGTTTTATAACAAAACCGTGCGCCATAGGGGGGGATAGCCGGAAAGAGGTATAACTGAAAAGTAAAAGGTACAAAAAATTAACAATTAAGTATCAATAAAGAGACAATTGGAACAATATTAAAATATTTAAGCATAGCTGAATCGTTTAACAGCGAAATGATATTTTCGGCGGTTACCGATAATTTCCGATAAATTTTAAAGCACAAATGATCAATCGAAAAACATGAATCAACAACAGAAGAAATAATTGCGAATAGTAATTAGAACCTTGCGTGACATTTAAGTCTGCCTGAAGATGGCTTTGCGCGTCGCCAGGGCGTCCAGCAGTGCGCCCAGCAGTACCCCGGCGATAGCGATAAGCGCACCGTATTCCAGCAGCGCGTTGAGGAAGCCGAAGTGGGCAAGGCTCAGCGCATTAAGGATGAGCAGCACCAGCCAGATCCCCAGCAGCAGGACACCCGCCCCGAGAATTTTTATCGCCAGCGAATAGGCGTTCCGGTAATGCACACGCGGCATAAAGTCCTCGCTCTGCCAACTGTACTCCAGCGTTTGCCGGCATAGCAACAGCAGCAGAATACCGGGAACGGCGGCAAATACGGAAAATAAATAGAAAGTTGGCCAGCCGTGGGCTTCGACAAACCAGCCCGCCACCGGGCCAACGTAGACGCGGCCAACGGCCGAAAGCGCCGACAGCAGGGCAAACTGGGTGGCGGAAAAGGACTTGTTGCACAGCGTCATCAGCAGGGCAACAAACGCCGAGGTTCCCATGCCGCCGCAGAGATTCTCGAAGAAGACCGCCGCGCCCATGGTCAGAATATTTTTGTCACTTATCGATAGCAGCCAGTAGCCGGCGTTCGACGCCCCCTGCAGAATGCCGAAGATGAGCAGAGCGCGGAACAGCGACAGCCGCTGCATCAGCACGCCGCCGTACAGCGCGCCGATAATGGTGGCAAACAGGCCGAGCGTTTTGTTCACCACCCCGACGTCGCCGGCGTCAAAGCCAACGCCGCGGATAAGAAAGGTGGTGGTCAGACTCATGGCGAAAGCATCGCCCAGTTTATAAAGCACGATGAGCAGCAGAATAAGCCATGCGTTGTTGCGGCCAAAAAAGTCGCGCAGCGGCGCGACCACCGCCTGCTCGAGGGTCTTCGGCACCGGTATGGCATCGCTGGGCTCCGGCGCCAGCAGGGTAGCGATAATGCACGGCACCATCAGCGCCGCCATCAGCCAGTACATGCCCTGCCAGCCGAGCCACCGGTCTGCCAGCCACAGTGCCAGCCCGCCGGAGACCAGCATCGCCAGCCGGTAGCCGAGCACGCTGATCGCCGCGCCGCTGCCACGCTCTTCCGGCGGCAGGACGTCGGTTTTCCAGGCGTCAAAAACGATATCCTGCGAGGCTGAGCAGAAGGCGATAATCACCGCCAGCGCCGCCATCCAGCGCAGCTGCGACGTCGGCTCCAGGAAGCCCATTGCCGCGATAGCCGCCAGCAGGAGTATCTGCGTCGTCAGCAGCCAGCCCCGGCGGCGGCCGAGAAACGGCGGCGTATAGCGGTCCATCATTGGCGACCAGAGGAACTTAAAGACGTAGGCCTGGCCGACCAGCGAAAAGAAGCCGATAGTTTTGAGATCGATATTTTCGACGGTCATCCACGCCTGCAGCGTGCCCGATGTCAGGGCCAGCGGCAGGCCGGAGGCAAAGCCCAGCATCAGGAGAATGAAGGACTTTGGCTGCTGGAAAAATTGCAGGTAGCGGTTGGGCATAGACAATAAGTCGCGGACCCGGCGGTTTGGCCGGGTCCCACTGCCTTAACGGGCGTTCTGTTTAATGAAGTCGTGAATGCTGGTGTCCTGCGCCATGTCGGCGATGGTATCCGTCAGCACGCTGTTGACCGCATCGGCAATGTTTTTATTAGAGGCCTGGAAGGCGCCTTCAACCGAGTAACTGGCGCGATAGTTTTTGGTCATCTTGTTGCCGCTCTGAGCGGTAGCGATGATGGCGATATCGGCCTTCGTAGCAATGTTGTAGCGCACGCTGCCCTGAGACACGTCGGCATAGAGGTTGTTTACAATGATCTGCAGATCGACAGCGCCGTTCGGGCCAATCATGTAGCCGCGCGCGGTCATCTGTTTCTCAAGCACCTCCTGCAGCAGGAAGCGCAGGTCGCGGGAGGCGGTCAGGGTGACCAGTTCATTATCACGGGTCACTTTTGCCAGCGCCTGATCCTGACGCTGGTCGGCGCCGTTAATGCTGACGGTGACGCCCATCAGGCTCGGATCCTGAGACGGCAGCGTAATTTTGGGCGACACCTCAATGGTCGTCTGCGGCTTGGCGCAGCCTGCCAGCATAAACATCGCAACCAACGGGAAGAGAATTTTCTTTAGCATGGTGAGGCTCTCAACGTTCCTGGTATTCAGTAAGCGAAAAATTCCCGCCATCATATCATCGCCAACGGCGAGGGGAAGTAGGCGGCGCAGGTAAATTCATCATCTTGAGGCTTTTTCCTGGAAGAGGGCCCTTACCGGCCATTTCCGACAATTCGGATGGCAAATGTTATAAAGTCCTGCCTCAAGCAATAAATCGCAACAAAAGCTAATTTTTTGTTGTTTTTATGTAATAGAAACGGTAAAAGCGGCTAATATCTAAAGGGAAGACGGCATCTTAGCGTTGTCGGAGGAGTAAATTCATGATGATACGTGAACAGATAGAAGAAAAATTAAGGGCCGCGTTTGAACCCTTATTCCTCGAAGTCACCGATGAAAGCTATCGCCATAACGTCCCGGCAGGCTCTGAAAGCCATTTCAAGGTTGTGCTGGTCAGCGATCGCTTTGCCGGAGAACGTTTTCTCAACCGCCATCGTATGATTTACAGCACGTTAACTGCAGAGTTGTCCACAACCGTACACGCTCTGGCGCTGCACACTTATACCGTAAAGGAGTGGGAAGGCCTGCAGGACACGGTCTTCGCCTCGCCGCCCTGTCGAGGTGCCGGAAGCCTGGCGTGAATTGACATTTGCAACAGCCGGAGCTTTTCCAGTATGTTGCGTACCGATTATGTGAAAACGGCCTGCGGGCCGTTTTGTTTTGCGCGGAATTTGAGCAGTAAAGGCGATTTTCAGCTCAGAATTGCCTCAGAGTTGTGAAAAGTGGCGCACCGATGCACCATTCCCGTTCTCGACTCACCACAGTGATGCCGCTATAATGCTGCGTCTTATTTAGGAACGTCTTCGGGATGATTCTGGCGACAGGGACGGTGATTTTGCCACATCCCGCGACCGCGCAGTCGAATTCAGAGTTGACCGGGCATTGTGATTTTTTTGAGGTAACAAGATGCAAGTTTCAGTTGAAACCACTCAGGGCCTTGGCCGCCGTGTAACGATTACTATCGCTGCTGACAGCATCGAGAACGCTGTAAAAAGCGAGCTGGTCAACGTTGCGAAAAAAGTTCGCATCGACGGTTTCCGTAAGGGCAAAGTACCGATGAATATCGTTGCTCAGCGTTATGGCGCGTCTGTTCGCCAGGACGTGCTGGGCGACCTGATGAGCCGCAACTTCGTTGATGCGATCATCAAAGAGAAAATCAATCCGGCCGGTGCCCCGAACTACGTTCCGGGCGAATACAAGCCGGGTGAAGATTTCACCTACGCAGTAGAGTTTGAAGTTTACCCGGAAGTCGAGCTGAAAGGCCTCGACACCATCGAAGTGGAAAAGCCGGTTGTTGAAGTCACCGACGCTGACGTTGACGGCATGCTGGACACCCTGCGCAAGCAGCAGGCGACCTGGAAAGATAAAGAAGGCGCCGTTGACGCAGAAGATCGCGTGACCGTGGACTTCACCGGCTCTATCGACGGCGAAGAGTTCGAAGGCGGCAAAGCCACTGATTTCGTTCTGGCCATGGGCCAGGGCCGCATGATCCCGGGCTTCGAAGACGGTATCAAAGGTCACAAAGCGGGCGAAGAGTTCACCATCGACGTGACCTTCCCGGAAGACTACCACGCTGAAAACCTGAAGGGTAAAGCCGCTAAGTTCGCTATCAACCTGAAGAAAGTGGAAGAGCGCGAACTGCCGGAACTGACCGCTGAATTCATCAGCCGCTTTGGCGTTGAAGATGGCTCCGTTGACGGCCTGCGCGCAGAAGTGCGTAAAAACATGGAGCGCGAGCTGAAAGGCGCGGTACGTAACCGCATCAAAGCTCAGGCTATCGACGGTCTGGTGAATGCCAATGACATCGACGTGCCGGCTGCCCTGATCGACAGCGAAATCGACGTTCTGCGCCAGCAGGCGGCTCAGCGCTTCGGCGGCAACGCCAAGCAGGCAATGGAGCTGCCGCGCGAACTGTTCGAAGAGCAGGCTAAGCGCCGCGTGGTTGTCGGCCTGCTGCTGGGCGAAGTGATCCGCACCAACGAGCTGAAAGCTGACGAAGATCGCGTGAAAGCGCTGATCGAAGAGATGGCTTCCGCTTACGAAGATCCGAAAGAAGTTGTTGAGTTCTACAGCAAAAACAAAGAGCTGATGGACAACATGCGCAATGTCGCTCTGGAAGAGCAGGCGGTTGAAGCCGTTCTCAACCAGGCGAAAGTGTCTGAAAAAGCAACCTCCTTCAACGAACTGATGAACCAGCAGGCGTAATTATCGCCCCGCGCGTTTAAAGTTTGAGCAAAAAACCCGTTGCCCTCCGGCAACGGGTTTTTTTATTGCATAACCTGGTGACGAAGCGTGCCAAAACGGCGTTTCGGGGTTAGCGTAACAGCAAAAGATTGTTATGCTTGAACCAGAGCATGGTCGTCCCCATATGTAGGGGATGAACATTCAGACTGGCTGATACTCCGTCCGCAAGGTTACAATCAGTACAGCAGGTATTTTAATTCTTATCCAGGAGACGGATATGTCATACAGTGGCGAACGAGAAAATGCACCCCATATGGCCCTGGTGCCGATGGTTATTGAGCAGACCTCACGCGGTGAGCGCTCTTTTGATATCTACTCCCGTCTGCTCAAGGAGCGCGTTATCTTTCTGACCGGCCAGGTGGAAGACCACATGGCAAACCTGATCGTCGCGCAGATGCTGTTTCTGGAAGCGGAAAACCCGGAAAAAGATATTTACCTGTACATCAACTCGCCGGGCGGCGTGATCACCGCGGGAATGTCCATCTACGACACCATGCAGTTTATCAAGCCGGACGTCAGCACGATTTGTATGGGGCAGGCGGCTTCCATGGGCGCATTCCTGCTGACGGCGGGGGCTAAGGGCAAGCGTTTCTGCCTGCCGAACTCCCGGGTGATGATTCACCAGCCGCTGGGCGGCTATCAGGGACAGGCGACGGATATCGAAATCCACGCCAAAGAGATCCTGAAAGTTAAAGCGCGCATGAATGAACTTATGGCGCAGCACACGGGTCAATCCCTTGAGCAGATTGAGCGCGATACCGAGCGCGATCGCTTCCTCTCTGCACCAGAGGCGGTTGAGTACGGTCTGGTAGACTCGATTTTGACCCATCGTAATTAATGCCGGTGAGTGGGGTGCCGCTATACTGTCTATTGGGCGGCACGTTATACGACTGGCATTTGCGTCGTCATATGCGGCACAAAGAACTTAGAAAGAGGTTTGGTCATGACAGATAAACGCAAAGATGGTTCGGGCAAACTGTTGTACTGCTCTTTTTGCGGCAAAAGCCAGCATGAAGTGCGTAAGCTCATCGCCGGCCCATCCGTGTATATCTGCGACGAATGCGTTGACTTATGTAACGACATCATTCGCGAAGAGATTAAAGAGGTCGCGCCGCACCGCGAGCGCAGCGCGCTGCCGACGCCGCACGAAATTCGCCACCACCTGGATGACTACGTCATCGGCCAGGAGCGGGCGAAAAAAGTGCTGGCGGTTGCGGTATATAACCACTACAAGCGCCTGCGCAACGGCGATACCAGCAACGGCGTCGAGCTGGGTAAAAGCAACATTCTGCTGATTGGCCCGACCGGCTCCGGTAAAACCCTGCTGGCGGAAACGCTGGCGCGTCTGCTGGACGTGCCGTTCACCATGGCGGACGCCACCACGCTGACCGAAGCGGGCTACGTCGGTGAAGACGTTGAGAACATCATCCAGAAGCTGCTGCAGAAGTGCGACTACGACGTGCAGAAAGCGCAGCGCGGCATCGTCTATATCGATGAGATCGACAAAATTTCCCGCAAGTCGGATAACCCGTCGATTACCCGCGACGTCTCCGGCGAAGGCGTGCAGCAGGCGCTGCTGAAGCTGATTGAAGGCACCGTGGCGGCGGTACCGCCGCAGGGCGGGCGTAAGCATCCGCAGCAGGAGTTCCTGCAGGTCGATACTTCGAAGATCCTCTTTATTTGCGGCGGCGCCTTTGCCGGCCTGGATAAAGTGATCGCCAACCGCGTTGAAACCGGCTCCGGCATCGGCTTTGGCGCGACGGTGAAAGGTAAATCGGAAAAAGCCAGCGAAGGGCAGCTGCTGGAGCAGGTCGAGCCGGAAGATCTGATCAAGTTTGGTCTGATCCCCGAATTCATCGGCCGTCTGCCGGTGGTGGCAACCCTCAATGAGCTGAGCGAAGAAGCGCTGATTCAGATCCTCAAAGAGCCGAAAAACGCCCTGACCAAGCAGTACCAGGCGCTGTTTAATCTTGAAGGCGTCGATCTGGAGTTCCGCGAAGAGGCGCTGTACGCTATCGCCAAGAAGGCGATGGCCCGTAAAACCGGCGCCCGCGGCCTGCGCTCCATCGTTGAAGCCTCGCTGCTCGATACCATGTACGACCTGCCTTCCATGGAAGACGTCGAAAAAGTGGTTATCGATGAGTCGGTGATCGCCGGGCAGACCAAGCCGCTGCTGATCTACGGAAAATCCGATACCCAGCAGGCATCTGGTGAATAATTAACCAGTTTGTTCAAGCAATTAGCCAAAAGGGGGATATTTTATCCCCCTTTTACTTTTCCGCTATTCCTGCCGTTGAATGTGTGGGAAACATCCCCATATACTGAACTACATGTTACGGTGGCGCGGGCGCTGTATCGCGCTACTGACTACCTGGCGGACTTTAAACTTAAGAGAGAGCTCTATGAATCCTGAGCGTTCTGAACGCATTGAAATCCCCGTATTGCCGTTGCGCGATGTGGTGGTTTATCCGCATATGGTCATCCCCTTGTTTGTAGGGCGGGAAAAATCTATCCGTTGTCTCGAAGCGGCTATGGACCATGATAAAAAAATCATGCTGGTCGCTCAGAAAGACGCGTCAACGGATGAGCCGGGTGTAAACGATCTTTTCACCGTTGGGACCGTGGCCTCTATTCTGCAGATGCTCAAGCTGCCTGACGGTACCGTTAAAGTGCTGGTGGAAGGCCTGCAGCGCGCGCGCATTTCCGCGCTTTCTGACAATGGCGAATACTTCTCGGCGAAAGCGGAGTATCTCGAATCGCCGGCTATTGAAGAGCGCGAGCAGGAGGTGCTGGTCCGCACCGCCATCAGCCAGTTTGAAGGCTACATCAAGCTCAACAAAAAAATCCCGCCAGAGGTGCTGACCTCCCTGAACAGCATTGATGACCCGGCGCGTCTGGCGGATACCATCGCCGCGCACATGCCGCTGAAGCTGTCAGACAAGCAGTCCGTACTGGAGATGTCCGACGTTAACGAGCGTCTGGAATATCTGATGGCGATGATGGAATCGGAAATCGACCTGCTGCAGGTTGAAAAGCGCATCCGCAACCGCGTCAAAAAGCAGATGGAGAAATCCCAGCGCGAGTACTACCTCAACGAGCAGATGAAGGCGATTCAGAAAGAGCTCGGCGAGATGGACGACGCGCCGGACGAAAACGAAGCCCTGAAGCGCAAAATCGACGCGGCCAAAATGCCGAAAGAGGCCAAAGAGAAGGCCGAAGCCGAGTTGCAGAAGCTGAAGATGATGTCGCCCATGTCGGCGGAAGCCACCGTGGTGCGCGGCTACATCGACTGGATGGTGCAGGTGCCGTGGAATGCGCGCAGCAAGGTCAAAAAAGACCTGCGCCAGGCGCAGGAAATCCTCGACACCGACCACTACGGCCTGGAGCGCGTCAAAGACCGCATCCTTGAGTACCTTGCGGTGCAGAGCCGGGTGAACAAGCTGAAGGGGCCGATTCTGTGCCTGGTGGGACCGCCGGGGGTGGGTAAAACCTCGCTGGGCCAGTCCATCGCCAAAGCGACCGGGCGCAAGTACGTCCGCATGGCGCTGGGCGGCGTGCGCGATGAAGCGGAAATCCGCGGCCATCGCCGGACCTACATCGGCTCTATGCCGGGCAAGCTGATTCAGAAGATGGCGAAAGTGGGCGTCAAAAACCCGCTGTTCCTGCTGGATGAGATCGACAAGATGTCTTCCGACATGCGTGGCGATCCGGCCTCGGCCCTGCTGGAAGTGCTGGATCCGGAACAGAACGTGACCTTCAACGATCACTATCTGGAAGTGGATTACGATCTCAGCGACGTGATGTTTGTGGCGACCTCTAATTCCATGAACATTCCGGCGCCGCTGCTTGACCGTATGGAAGTGATCCGCCTTTCCGGCTACACCGAGGACGAAAAACTCAATATCGCGAAGCAGCACCTGCTGCCGAAGCAGATTGAGCGCAACGCGCTGAAGAAGGGCGAGCTGACGGTCGACGACAGCGCCATCATCGGCATTATCCGCTACTACACCCGCGAAGCGGGCGTGCGTAGCCTGGAGCGCGAAATCTCCAAGCTGTGCCGCAAGGCGGTCAAGCAGCTGCTGCTGGATAAGACGCGCAAGCATATCGACATCAACGGCGATAACCTGCACGACTATCTCGGCGTTCAGCGCTTCGACTACGGCCGCGCCGACAGCGAAAACCGCGTGGGTCAGGTGACCGGCCTGGCGTGGACGGAAGTGGGCGGCGATCTGCTGACCATCGAAACCGCCTGCGTGCCTGGCAAGGGCAAGCTGACATACACCGGCTCGCTGGGCGAGGTGATGCAGGAGTCCATTCAGGCCGCGCTGACCGTGGTTCGCGCCCGCGCTGAGAAGCTCGGCATCAACGGCGACTTCTACGAGAAGCGTGACATCCACGTGCACGTGCCGGAAGGGGCAACGCCGAAGGACGGCCCAAGCGCCGGTATCGCTATGTGCACGGCGCTGGTTTCCTGCCTGACCGGTAACCCGGTGCGCTCTGATGTGGCCATGACCGGCGAAATCACCCTGCGCGGGCTGGTGCTGCCTATCGGCGGGCTGAAAGAGAAGCTGCTGGCGGCGCATCGCGGTGGAATTAAGACTGTTCTTATCCCCGACGACAACAAGCGCGACCTGGAAGAGATCCCGGATAACGTCATTGCCGATCTGGATATCCATCCTGTTAAGAGTATTGAAGAAGTTCTGACTCTCGCCTTGCAGAATGCGCCTTACGGCATGCAGGTGGTTAGCGCAAAATAGTGACCTCGCGCAAAGAGCGTCAATAAAAACCGGGCTGGGAAGTGATTTGTCACTTGCCAGCCTTTTTTTGTATAGCTAATTTAGATTGCTGGATGTCCCAGCCATATACAACGGGTGTTGTAAGGGCATGACACTCCTGATATAACTGCTGCGCCGTCGCGCTGCGAAGGATTCCAGCGCGATATAAATTATAACGAGAGGAAGAGAACAGTGAATAAATCTCAACTGATTGACAAAATTGCTGCAGGTGCGGATATCTCTAAAGCTGCCGCTGGACGTGCGTTAGATGCTTTAATTGCTTCCGTTACCGAATCTCTGCAGGCCGGGGACGATGTTGCGCTGGTAGGGTTTGGAACCTTTGCTGTTAAAGAGCGTGCTGCCCGTACTGGTCGCAACCCGCAGACAGGTAAAGAGATCACCATCGCTGCCGCGAAAGTTCCGGGTTTCCGTGCAGGTAAGGCACTGAAAGACGCGGTAAACTGATCGCTTTCCCTCCAGGGGAGCTTAAAAGTACAAGGGCGCATCAACCGATGTGCCTTTTTTCGTTTATATGCCCTAATTTCTGACATTTCCCCGGCCCTGAGGGCTGACAACCACTGCCTTTTCTTGTCACAATAGCTCCCCCTCGCGCCGCATTCCTCGTTGTCTGCCGTGCGTGAAATAGTCATCTACAGCGGAGCGTTGTTAAACCATGATGGACAGCTTACGTACGGCGGCCAACAGCCTCGTACTCAAAATCATTTTCGGGGTTATTATCGCGTCTTTCATCCTGACGGGCGTGAGCAGCTACCTGATTGGCGGTAACAACAACTATGCCGCAAAAGTAAACGGTCAGGAGATCAGCCGCGGACAGTTCGAAAACGCCGTTGCCAGCGAGCGCAACCGCCTGCAGCAGCAGGACCGCGAACGCTTCTCCGAAATGGCCGGCGATGAAAACTTTATGAAAGCCATGCGCCAGCAGGTGCTGAGCCAGCTGGTGGACGAAGCGCTGCTCGATCAGTACGCCAAAAGTCTCGGCCTCGCCATCAGCGACGATCAGGTTAAGCAGGCGATTTTCCAGACCCAGGCTTTCCAGGCTAACGGTAAATTCGACAATCAGCGCTTTACCGGCATCGTCAACCAGATGGGCATGTCTACCGATCAGTACGCTCAGGCGCTGCGCCGTCAGCTGACCACCCAGCAGCTGGTCAACGCCGTGCTGGGTTCAGAATTCATGCTGCCGGGCGAAACCAATCAGCTGGCGGCTCTGGTTTCCCAGCAGCGCGTGGTGCGCGAAGCGACCATCGACGTTAACGCCCTGGCGGCGAAACAGACGGTCAGCGATGCCGAAATTAACGGCTACTACGAGCAGCACAAAGACCAGTTCCTCGCGCCGGAGCAGTTCCGCGTCAGCTACATCAAGATGGATGCGGCAGGCATGGCGGAAAACGCCACTGACCAGGATATCCAGTCTTACTACGATCAGCACCAGGAGCAGTTCACCCAGCCTGAGCGCGTGCGCTACAGCGTGATTCAGACCAAAACCGAAGCCGACGCCAAAGCCGCCCTCGACGAGCTGAACAAAGGCGCCGATTTTGCCGCCGTGGCGAAAGCCAAATCCACCGACATTATTTCGGCGAAAAACGGCGGTGATATGGGCTGGCTTGAGGCCTCCACCACGCCGGACGAGCTGAAAAATGCCGGTCTGAAAGAGAAGGGGCAGCTCTCCGGGGTGATCAAATCCAGCGTTGGCTTCCTGGTCGCGCGCCTGGACGATATTCAGCCGGCGAAAACTAAACCGCTGGCCGACGTGAAGGATGAGATTGCGGCTAAGGTGAAGCAGGATAAAGCGCTGGATGCCTACTACGCCCTGCAGCAGAAGGTCAGCGATGCCGCCAGCAACGACAACGAGTCCCTGGCGGGCGCCGAGCAGGTTGCCGGCGTGAAGGCCGTTGAGACCGGCTGGTTTGGCCGCGATAGCCTGCCGGCAGAGCTGAACTTCAAGCCGGTGGCGGACGCCATCTTCAACGGCGGCCTCGTCGGCGAGAACGGTACGCCGGGCAGCAACTCTGACATCATCACCGTCGACGGCGACCGCGCTTTCGTGCTGCGCATCAGCGAGCACAAGCCGCAGAGCACGAAGCCGCTGGCCGAGGTCAAAGCGCAGGTCACGGACATCGTGAAGCACAACAAGGCCGAACAACAGGCGCGCCTGGATGCAGAAAAAGTGCTGGCCGCGCTGAAGAGCGGTAAAGGCGATGCGGCGATGAAAGACGCGGGGCTGAGCTTTGGCGCACCGCAGACCCTGAGCCGCACCGGCCAGGATCCGCTGAGCCAGACCGCGTTCAGCCTGGCGCTTCCTGAGAAGGGTAAAGCCAACTACGGTATCGGCTCCGATATGCAGGGTAACGTGGTGCTGGTGGCGCTGGACGAAGTCAAAGACGGCACCATGCCGGAAACGCAGAAGCAGGTGATGGTCCAGCGCATTACCCAGAACAATGCGCAGATTGCCTTCGAAGCCCTGATGTCGAGCCTGCGCAAAGAGGCGAAAATCAAGCTCGGTGACGTGGCGCAGCAGCAGTAATTTCCGACACTGCTCGCAGATTTTTGTCCCTCTCTGCAATACCTGAAGGCCGCTTTCGCGGCCTTTTCCATTTCTGCATTTTCGCTTTTGTTTCTGTATCTGCCGCTGAGTATGGTTATCCCGCTGTCAACAAACAAGGAGATAACAGCATGAATGCAGGAATGAAAGCCGTCCTTCTGAGCCTCTCACTGGCCTGGTTTGGCGCAAGCGCGGTAGCCACGGCCTCGCCGTCTGCGGTCAAAGCCTCACCGGAGCCCGCGGCGGCGGGGCAGGTGGCCGCCGCGGATAAGGTGAACATTAATACCGCTAGCGCGGAAGAGCTGGCGCGGGTGATGAACGGCGTCGGGCTAAAAAAAGCGCAGGCGATCGTGAATCACCGGGAGGAGTTTGGTCCCTTCAAGACCCTTGACGACCTGCGGCAGGTACCGGGCATGGGCGGCGCGCTGGTGGAGCGCAACCTGGCGCATCTGATGCTTTAAGCAAACGCGGAGTTTGCATCGGCCTGAAAAAATGCCAGACTGAGGAGGTCGTACCAGTGTGCGACCTCTGACTCTATATAAAAATAAGGCTATTGCGCTATGCAGACACAAATTAAAGTCCGTGGTTTTCATCTTGACGTCTATCAGCACGTCAACAACGCCCGCTATCTTGAGTTTCTGGAAGAGGCCCGCTGGGACGGGCTGGAGAACAGCGCCAGCTTCCAGTGGATGATGCGGCACAACATCGCCTTCGTGGTGGTCAACATCAATATTAACTACCGCCGGCCGGCGGTGCTGGGCGATCTGCTGACCGTCAGCAGTGAGCTGAAGCAGCTTAACGGCAAAAGCGGCATCCTGAGCCAGGTTATTACCCGCGGCGCGGAGGGCGACGTGGTCGCCGATGCGCAGATAACCTTCGTCTGTATCGATCTTAAAACGCAAAAATCGCTGCCGCTGGAGGGCGAACTGCGGGAGCAGGTGGAGGCGATGGTCGCCTGATGAATTTCCGCCCGGCAGCCGCGCCTGCCGGGAGAGTCGCTTATTGCAGACCCGCTTTTTCCTTCATCGCCGCCGTCACGCCCGTCTTATCGGCCAGATAGTGATTCAGGCCGTTAGCGCGCAGGTTGCAGGCGGCGCACTGACCGCAGCCGTCGCCTTTAATACCGTTGTAGCAGGTGAGCGTCTCGTGGCGCACCAGATCAAGCTGGCCCCAGTAGTCCGCCAGCGCCCAGGTCTCTGCCTTATCCAGCCACATCAGCGGCGTCTCAAAGCGAACTTCTTTCGCCATGCCCAGATTCACAGCGTGGTTCAGCGCCTTCACAAACTCGTCCCGGCAGTCCGGGTAGCCGGAGAAGTCGGTTTCGCACACGCCGGTTATTACCGCTTCTGCCTGCACCTGGTAAGCGTAAATGGCGGTCAGGGTCAGAAAAAGGATATTGCGACCGGGCACGAAGGTGTTGGGTATGCCGCTGGCGTCGGGCGCATAATCGGGCACCGGAATGCTGTCGCGGGTCAGGCTGCTGACTGCCAGCTCGCCGAGCAGATTGACGTCCAGCACTTTGTGGGCGCGGGCGCCGAGCTTCTTCGCCAGCTCGCGGGCAACGTCTATTTCCGCCCGGTGGCGCTGGCCGTAGTCGAAGGTGACGCAGTGAACTTCATCGTACTGCTGCAGAGCCTGAATCAGGCAGGTAGTGGAGTCCTGGCCTCCGCTGAACACCACAACGGCGCGTTTCATAGCAAATCCTGTCAAAAAAACGAAGGGGCCTATGGTAGCGCCTCCGGGCGAGGACCACCAGCCTCACTCGCCGCCCGCTGCGGGCAGCCAGGCCCGGGTAAAGTCAAACCAGCCCAGGGCGTTAAGCGCGATGCCGTTAACGCCCGGCGGCGCGCTGATTTTGTACTGATAGTTGAACAGCGGCGTCAGGGTACCGTCTGCCATCAGCCGGTGGAAAACCTCGCGCAGCGCCGCGTGGCGGACGTCTGCATCCTCTTTTGCCTGCACGGCGTACAGCGTCTCGCCAAGCCGGGCATAGCCCGCGCGGCCGAGCACCCGGGGCCACAGCGGATCGCAGCGCAGCCACTGCTCAAGCACATATTCCGGCGCCTCGCCGATCAGGCGGTCGCCCATCAGCAGATCGGCATCGGCCAGCGCCGGGCAGTCGTCCCAGCTTTTTGCATTGTGGAAAACCACCGTCAGGGTGCAGCCCTGTTCGGCCAGCAGGTCGCGCAGCCGTTCGGCCATCGTATGCAGTTCTACCGGCAGGTGGTAGACCAGCGTCAGCCGCGCGGGCAGGGCCACCCCCGGATCGTCATCGGCAAGCGGGATCGCCCAGCCCGGCAGCAGATCGCGGCTGGGGGCGATCAGATCGTCATCCAGAGGCAGGTTCTGCAGCAGCGGGGTGCGGTGGATGAGGTTGATTATCCTCCCGGCCTGGGCCTGGCTCAGGCGGCGGCTCCTGCGCTGCGCCAGATAGCAAAAGCCGAGGCTGATGCTGCGGCTTACCATCTGCAGGCTGGAAAGCTCCTCCGGGGCGCCGATGGCTATCTGCACCGGATGGCGGCAGCTGGTGCCGAGATCCTGGCCGAACAGGCCCGGCGTTATCCAGTACTCGATAGCCTGTATCAGCGGGTGGCTCAGGTGATAGCGATCGTGATTCTCCAGGCGAATCAGCTCTGGCCCGAACCTTTGCAGGCGGAAAGGGCCGGTGCCGGTTTCCGGCTGCTGCGGATGCGCCAGCCGGCTGCAGTAGCTCGCCAGCCGGTGGGCCAGCCAGTAGTCCGGGCGGGAGAGGATAAAAGTCAGACCCTGGCCGGGCGTGGCTTCTATACGCCGCACGCTGGCAAACAGCCTGCGCAGCGGGGGCAGGGCGAGCAGCATCTCAAGCCTCTCCGCCAGCTGCGCGGCGTGGACCGGATCGCCGTTATGCCAGCGGAGGGTTGAGCGGATATAGAAGTGCCAGCGCAGGCCGCCGTCGCCGATCCGCCAGTGGTGGGCCAGATCGCCCACGGGCTCGTCCGCGCGGGAGTCAAAGCGCGTCAGTCCGGAGAAGATCTGTCCGCTGAGGTGCTGTTCGGCCCGGCCCGGCATGAAGCCGGGGCGCAGGGGTTCCAGCGGCCGATAGTAGGGAATGCGCAGGGTGGCTGTATTGTTCTGCCAGCGCCCGCCGAGAATGGGCTGCAGCAGGGCGCGCAGCGCGACCGGCGCCAGCTGGGCCAGCGCCAGCGCTCTCTGCTGCTGGCCGCTCTCCAGCGCCTGCTCCATCATCGTATTGCGCAGCTGCTCCGGATCGACCAGGAAGGTGAGGGTGCCCCGTCTGCCGCGCCCGGCCTGCGCCCGCCAGCGCAGCCATCCGGCCTCGCTGGCCTGGCGCAGCAGGGTGCGGACGTGGCGTTCGCTGCAGAAGCAGCGTGCGGCCAGCTCGGCGATGGTAGTCTGCTGCGGCGCGCCGGAGGAGGGCTGCCACAGGCGCTGGAACTGGTTGAGGCGGTTGAGCTGGCGCATCGTGCAATAAACCCGGAACAATAAAAGTTATCTAATCACTATTCCTTCCGTATATCCCGGGAGATACTTTTCCGCAAGCGAGATTCATTACACTCCGGGGGAGAGCATGGCAAAACTGGCGGTATTTGATATGGATGGGACCCTGCTGATGCCGGACCACCGGCTGGGGGAGCAGACGCTGCGCGCCCTGGGAAGGCTGCAGGCGAGCGGCGTCACTCTGGCGTTCGCCACCGGCCGCCACACCCTTGAGATGCGCTACCTGATGCGCGATCTCGATCTCGACGCCTACCTGATTGCCGGCAACGGCACCCGCGTTCACGCCCGCGACGGCGCGGTGCTTCACCGCCGCGATCTCGCCCCCGACGTGGCTGAAGTCGTGCTCCACAGCCGCTGGAATACCCCGGCTACGCTCCACGTTTTTAACGATGACGGCTGGTTTACCGACCGGGCGGCGCCCGCGCTGCTGGAGGCCCACGGCTTCAGCGATTTTCGCTACCAGCTGCGTCCGCTTAAAGCGATCCCGGCCCATGAGGTCACCAAAATCTGCTTTTGCGGCGATCGCCAGGCACTCACCCGCCTGCGCATTCAGCTGAACGACGCCATCGGTGGCCGGGCGGATATCTGCTTCTCCGCCGTGGACTGTCTGGAGATACTGCCGGCCGGCTGTAATAAAGGGAGCGCGCTGGCGAAGCTCGGCGAGCATCTCGGCGTGAGTCTCGACGAGTGCATGGCCTTCGGCGATGCGATGAACGACAGCGAAATGCTGGGCGCGGTCGGCAGAGGCCTGATTATGGGCAACGCCATGCCGCAGCTCAGAGCCGCGCTGCCGCACCTGCCGGTTATCGGCCACTGCCGCAGGCAGGCGGTCGCCCACTATTTAAACCATTGGCTGGATACTCCACATCTTCCTTATTCCCCCGAATAAAGAGACCCTTCCGGCAGGCCCGGCTTCTGGTGAAGTCGGGCCTTTTTTCATGCCGGACACTAGATGATGAATAGCCTTCTCAAGTGCGCGGTTATGCGGTTATAAGCTGGATCCTCACTGTGCTATTTTTCTCTTTTTTTGGCATGTAGACAGTGATATGCAAATTTATAAAGAGATCGCTCCCCGTTTTGTTAATGAGTTCAGCTGTACAGGTACCGATTGCCCGATGACCTGCTGTCAGGGCTGGAATATTTATATCGATAAAAAAACGCACCTCAGCTACGTAAACGCCAGTAACGATGTTATCGCCGCTAGTGCGAAAGAACATCTGCTGTTAACCCGCAAAGGGAAAAACCACTATTCGGTCGTCAAATTTAACGACCAGGGCCTGTGTCCCTTCGTCGATGAACAGCAGCTATGTTCAATTCAGCGTGAGATGGGGGCGAAAGCATTATCGAAAACCTGCTCAGTATATCCCCGCATCAAAAAAGAGTACTTAAATGCCACGCGCCACTCGATGACGCTTTCCTGTCCGGAGGTCGTGCGCCTGGTGCTGTTTGATCCGCAGAGCATGCTGCTGGAGGAGCGCGCCAGCCTGAAGGCGTGGACCCGGAAAAACCAGCCCGAGCAGCGGGTGCGCGATGACGAGCGCAGCCAGATTATCCACCTCTTCGCCTGGAATATTATTAAATCTCCCTCTCTTCGCGTTGAAGAAAATTTGATGGCGCTGGCGCACTTCATTCTCTATCTTCAGCGTATTGAATTTGATGTCTATCGCCGTCTGGACGACATTGAGGCTTATTATCATGGGCTGCTGGATACCCTACGCGCAGAGGAAACGCTGCTCGCGCCGCAGCACACCGCCGAGTCGGTAGCGCTGAAAATTAAATCCCTTTCGGTACTGGGGAAATATGTCGCATCGCGGGATAATCGTAGCCGCTATATCCGCGAAGGACACCGTCTGCTGGCTGAATTTATCGACCCGCAGCACACCTCCAGCGCTGCTGCGCTGGAGGAGAAGTTTTCCCGCATCGAGGCGCAGTGGCAAACGCTGTGCGGCAACTCCTGTCTTAGCGAGCCGCACGTGCTGCGCAACTATCTGCTGTATAAGATTTATCACAGCAATTTTCCGCAAAACTCACTGGCGACCCTGCTGCGCCAGTTCAGCCTGCTGGTTCTGGACTACTTCTATATTAAACAGCTGATCGCCGTCAGATCGCTGGATGAACCGCTCACCGAGGACGCGGTGCTGAAAACCATTGCCAGCTTTGCGGAAAAAACAATGCACTCCAGCGTCATCGGCATCGAGCTTAATGAGGCGCTGGATATGATTAACAGCGGTGACGACCTCTCCTGCCTGCTGCTTCTGGGCCAGTAGGATGGCGCGTCACCGGCAACTCAGTCGGCAAGCAGTTCAGCCAGCTTGGCCCGCCACGGCCCTAAATCGCCAATATTCGTCGCTACCCACGCGTCGTTATAGTAGGTATCGAGATAGCGTTCGCCGCTGTCGCACAGCAGCGTCACAATGGCGCCGCTCTGTCCGTCGCGGCGCATGCGCGCCGCCAGCTGCAGGGCTCCCCACATATTGGTGCCGGTCGAGGCGCCCACCTTGCGCCCGAGCTGGCTCTCCAGCCAGCGGGCGGTGGCGACGCTGGCGGCATCCGGCACGCGCAGCATCTCATCCACCACGTCAGGAATAAACGACGGCTCGACGCGGGGGCGGCCGATGCCCTCGATTTTGCTGCCGCAGGTGCTGCGCAGGGCGGCGTCGCGCTGCTGCCAGAAATCAAAGAACACCGAGTTTTCCGGATCGACCACCGTCAGCTGCGTCGGATGTCCCTTGCAGCGAATATAGCGGCCAATCGTTGCCGAGGTGCCGCCGGTGCCGGCGCTCATGACGATGTGGGCCGGGATCGGGTGCGGCTCGTGCTGCATCTGGTGATAGATGCTGTCGGCGATATTGTTATTGCCGCGCCAGTCGGTGGCGCGCTCGGCGTAGGTGAACTGATCCATATAGTGGCCGTTCAGTTCGCGGGCCAGTTGCTCCGAGGCTTCATAAATTTCGCAGGCGCTCTGCACGAAGTGGCAGCGTCCGCCGTAGAATTCAATCTGTTCCACCTTGCGCTTCGCGGTGCAGGCGGGCATCACCGCGATAAACGGCAGCCCCAGCAGGCGGGCAAAGTAGGCCTCGGAGACGGCGGTGGAGCCGGAGGAGGCTTCGATAATCGTCGTTCCCTCTTTGATCCAGCCGTTGCACAGGCCGTAGAGAAACAGCGAACGGGCGAGGCGGTGCTTCAGGCTGCCGGTAGGATGGGTGCTCTCATCTTTCAGGTAGAGCGACACGCCGGGAAAGGCGGGCAGCGTCAGGCGGATCAGGTGGGTGTCAGCGGAGCGCTGATAGTCGGCGTTAATTTCGCTAATCGCGTGGGTGATCCAGCGGCTATTCATCGTGGTTTCCTGTTTGTTATTTTGTGCCCAGCTTAGCGAAAAGGCCGGAAAAAATTGTTGCTAATAAGACTTTAAAATAGACTTGCGGGAGAAAGATTTTCTCTCGGGAAGGCACATGATAGATAAAATTGACCGTAAGCTGCTTTCGCTGCTGCAGGAGGACTGCACGCTCTCTTTGCAGGCGCTGGCGGATGCCGTTAACCTGACCACCACGCCGTGCTGGAAACGGCTGAAGCGGCTTGAAGATGAGGGCATTTTGCTCGGCAGGGTCGCGTTGCTGGACGCCGAAAAGCTCGGGCTGGGGCTGACCGCCTTTGTGTTAATAAAAACCCAGCACCACAGCAGCGACTGGTATAATCGCTTCGTTTCACAAGTCACCGGCATGCCGGAGGTGCTTGGCTTCTGGCGCATGGCGGGTGAATACGACTACCTGATGCGGGTGCAGGTCGCCGACATGAAGCGCTATGACGAATTTTACAAAAGGCTGGTGAACAGCGTTCCCGGGCTCAGCGATGTGACCTCAAGCTTCGCGATGGAGCAGATTAAATACACGACGGCGCTGCCCATTTCATAATTCTCTGGATATTTCTGCGTGCGATTATTTGTACAACTAGGCTGGTTCTTCCGCCGCGAATGGCGACGCTACCTCGGCGCGGTAGGGCTGCTGATGATCATTGCCGTTCTGCAGCTTATTCCGCCGAAGGCGGTGGGCTACGTGGTGGACGGCGTTATCCGGGAGCACTATACCGCCGGCCGCGTGATGCTGTGGGTCGGCGCCCTGGCGCTGGTGGCGGTGATGGTCTATCTGCTGCGCTACGTCTGGCGGGTGCTGCTGTTCGGCGCCGCCTACCGGCTGGCGGTCGAACTGCGGGAAGATTTTTACCGCCAGCTCAGCCGCCAGCATCCGCAGTTTTATCTGCGCCACCGCACCGGCGACCTGATTGCCCGCGCTACCAACGACGTTGACCGGGTGGTGTTTGCCGCCGGCGAAGGTGTACTGACCCTGGTGGATTCGATGGTGATGGGCTGCGCGGTGCTGATTATTATGTCCACCCAGCTCAGCTGGCAGCTAACCCTGCTGGCGCTAATCCCGATGCCGATTATGGCGCTGATGATCAAACACAACGGCGACGTGCTGCACGAGCGTTTCAAGCTGGCGCAGGCCGCCTTCTCCAGTCTCAACGACCGCACCCAGGAGAGCCTGACCAGTATTCGCATGATTAAAGCCTTCGGCCTGGAGGAGCGCCAGTCGGCGCAGTTTGCCGCCGATGCGGCGGACACCGGCGCGAAGAACATGCGCGTGGCGCGCATTGACGCCCGCTTCGATCCGACTATCTATATCGCCATCGGCATGGCGAACCTGCTGGCGATCGCCGGCGGCAGCTGGATGGTGGTGCAGGGCAGCCTGACGCTGGGCCAGCTCACCAGCTTTATGATGTATCTGGGCCTGATGATCTGGCCGATGCTGGCGCTGGCGTGGATGTTTAATATCGTCGAGCGCGGCAGCGCCGCCTATGGGCGCATCCGCAGCCTGCTCGCCGAGGCGCCGGTCGTGCAGGACGGCGACGCGACGCTTTCAGCCGGGCGCGGGACGCTGGCGGTGAACATCGATAGCTTCTGCTATCCGCAGGCGGCGAAGCCGACCCTGTCTGATGTCCACTTCACCCTCCGGCCCGGGCAGATGCTTGGGCTCTGCGGCCCGACAGGCTCGGGGAAAACCACCATTCTGGCGCTTATCCAGCGCCACTTCGATATCACCGAAGGGGAGATCCGCTTTCAGGATCTGCCCCTGACGCGGCTGCGGCTGGACGCCTGGCGCGGGCGCCTGGCGGTGGTGAACCAGACGCCGTTCCTCTTCTCCGACTCCGTCGCCAGCAACATTGCGCTGGGCAAGCCCGATGCCTCCCGGGAGGAGATAGAGCAGGCGGCGCGGCTCGCCAGCGTCCACGACGATATTTTGCGCCTGCCCGAGGGCTATGAGACGGAAGTCGGCGAGCGCGGCGTGATGCTCTCCGGCGGCCAGAAGCAGCGTATCTCTATTGCCCGGGCGCTGCTGCTCGACGCCGAGATCCTGATCCTCGACGATGCCCTGTCGGCGGTCGACGGCCGCACCGAGCATCAGATCCTGCATAACCTGCGCCAGTGGGGCGAGGGGCGGACGGTGATCATCAGCGCCCACCGGCTCTCGGCGCTGACCGAGGCCAGCGAGATCATCGTAATGCAGAGCGGGCGCGTGGCCCAGCGGGGCCAGCACGAGCAGCTGGTAGCCGATGCGGGCTGGTATCGCGATATGTACCGCTATCAGCAGCTGGAAGCGGCCCTCGATGAGGCGCCGGAAGCGCTGGAGGAGGCCGCCGATGCATAACTTCAAACAGCTGTGGCCGACCCTTAAGCGCCTGCTGGCCTACGGCTCGCCGTGGCGCAGGCCGCTGGGCATCGGCATGGTGCTGATGTGGATTGCCGCCGGGGCCGAAGTCTCCGGTCCGCTGCTGATAAGCTACTTCATCGATAATATGGTGGCGAAAAGCCACCTGCCGTGGGGGACGATCGCCGGCCTGGCGGCGGCCTACGTGGGGCTACAGCTGCTGGCCGCCTCGCTGCATTACGCGCAGGCGCTGCTGTTCAACCGCGCCGCCGTCGGCGTGGTGCAGCAGCTGCGCACCGATGTGATGGACGCCGCCCTGCGCCAGCCCCTGAGCGAGTTTGACGTCCAGCCGGTGGGGCAGCTGATTTCCAGAGTCACCAACGATACCGAAGTGATCCGCGATCTGTACGTTACCGTGGTCTCGACGGTGCTGCGCAGCGCGGCGCTGATTGGCGCTATGCTGGTGGCGATGTTCAGCCTCGACTGGCGCATGGCGCTGGTGGCCATCGCCATTTTCCCGGCGGTCATCGCGGTGATGATTATCTATCAGCGCTTCAGTACGCCCATTGTGCGGCGGGTTCGCGCCTGGCTGGCGGACATCAACGACGGCTTTAATGAAGTGATTAACGGCATGACCGTGCTGCAGCAGTTTCGCCAGCAGGCGCGCTTCGGCGAGCGGCTGGGGGCGGCGAGCCGGGCGCACTATGCGGCGCGGATGCAGACCCTGCGCCTCGACGGCTTCCTGCTGCGCCCGCTGCTGAGCCTTTTCTCTTCGCTTATTCTCTGCGGGCTGCTGATGCTATTTGGCCTCACCGCCAAAGGCACCATTGAGGTCGGCGTGCTGTACGCCTTTATCAGCTACCTCGGCCGCCTTAACGAGCCGCTGATCGAACTGACCACCCAGCAGTCGATGCTGCAGCAGGCGGTGGTGGCCGGCGAGCGGGTTTTCGAGCTGATGGATAAGCCGCAGCAGGCGTGGGGCGATGACGACAGGCCGCTTGCCAGCGGCAGCGTTGAGTTCGATAACGTCGCTTTCGCCTACCGGGACGATCGGCTGGTGGTGAAGGACATTAATCTGCAGGTGCCCTCCCGCAGCTTCGTGGCGCTGGTCGGCCATACCGGCAGCGGTAAGAGTACCCTTGCCAGCCTGCTGATGGGCTACTATCCGCTGACCCGCGGCGAGATCCGCCTCGACGGGCGCCCGCTTTCGTCGCTCAGCCACGGCGCGCTGCGCCAGGGTGTAGCGATGGTGCAGCAGGACCCGGTGGTGCTGGCGGATACCTTCTTCGCTAACGTGACCCTCGGCCGAGATATCAGCGAGGCGCAGGTCTGGCAGGCGCTGGAGACCGTCCAGCTGGCCGAACTGGCCCGCGGCATGGCCGACGGTATCTACACCACGCTTGGCGAGCAGGGCAATAATCTCTCCGTCGGCCAGAAGCAGCTGCTGGCCCTGGCCCGCGTGCTGGTCGATACGCCGCAGATCCTCATTCTCGATGAGGCCACCGCCAATATTGACTCCGGTACCGAGCGCGCCATCCAGCAGGCGCTGGCGAAGGTGCGCCAGCACACGACGCTGGTGGTTATCGCCCACCGACTGTCCACGATTGTTGATGCGGACACCATCCTGGTCCTGCAGCGCGGGCAGATCGTCGAGCGCGGCGCCCATCAGCAGCTGCTGGCCGCAAAAGGGCGCTACTGGCAGATGTATCAGCTGCAGCTGGCGGGCGAAGAGCTGGCCGCCTGCGCGCAGAAAGAGAGTCTTCCCGCCTGATGCACCAAAATCAGGCAATCTGATAACACCACCGCACCCTGGTGCAGTCGCGACAGGCGATGCGCACCAAAGCGGTGCGTATTCCGCCCGGCCGGGATCGCCATGATTTTCTTTTCCCCTGCACCTGCTCAGGCCGCGGCGCATCTGCGCGCCGTATCTCTCTGATATCCGCTCTGATTTTATTTCTGGCACGCCGATTGCTTAGCAGACATGTATCTGCTGCTGCCGTTGGCGAATTCTGACTGGAGGGGATCTATGAAGCTGGTTACCGTGGTAATTAAACCATTCAAACTCGAAGACGTCCGCGAGGCGCTGTCTTCAATTGGTATTCAGGGGCTGACCGTTACCGAGGTAAAAGGCTTTGGACGTCAGAAAGGCCACGCCGAGCTCTATCGCGGCGCCGAATACAGCGTCAACTTTTTGCCGAAGGTGAAAATTGACGTGGCTATCGCCGACGATCAGCTCGACGAAGTGATCGACGTGGTCAGCAAGGCGGCCTACACCGGAAAAATTGGCGACGGCAAGATTTTTGTCGCCGAACTGCAGCGCGTTATCCGCATTCGCACCGGCGAAGCCGACGAAGCCGCGCTGTAATACCTGCACACAGTGATTAGGATCGAAACAATGAGAAAAATACTGTTAAAAACTGCCCCTGGTCTTCTGGCGCTGCTGCCTGCCCTGGCAATGGCGGCCCCGGCCGAAGCCGACAAAGCAGATAACGGCTTTATGATGATCTGCACCGCGCTGGTGCTGTTCATGAGTATTCCGGGTATTGCCCTGTTTTACGGCGGCCTGATCCGCGGCAAAAACGTCCTCTCCATGCTGACCCAGGTCACGGTCACCTTCTCACTGGTTTGCGTACTGTGGGTGGTTTACGGCTATACCCTCGCCTTCGGCACCGGCGGCAACTTCTTCGGCAGCTTTGACTGGGTGATGCTCAAGGGCATCGAACTGAAAGCGCTGATGGGCACGTTCTATCAGTACATTCACGTGGCTTTCCAGGGCTCTTTCGCCTGTATTACCGTTGCGCTGATCGTCGGCTCGCTGGCGGAACGTATTCGCTTTTCGGCGGTACTGATTTTTGTCGCGGTGTGGATGACCTTCTCCTATGTGCCGATTGCGCATATGGTCTGGGGCGGCGGTCTGCTGGCCACGCACGGCGCGCTGGACTTTGCCGGCGGTACTGTCGTACACATTAACGCCGCAGTTGCCGGTCTGGTCGGCGCCTATCTGGTGGGCAAACGCGTCGGTTTTGGTAAAGAAGCCTTCAAACCGCACAACCTGCCGATGGTCTTTATCGGCACCGCTATCCTCTATATCGGCTGGTTCGGCTTCAACGCCGGCTCAGCGGGCGCGGCAAACGAAATCTCTGCCCTGGCGTTCGTGAATACCGTTGTAGCGACGGCGGCAGCCGTACTCGCGTGGGTATTCGGCGAGTGGGCGGCGCGCGGTAAGCCTTCACTGCTGGGCGCGTGCTCCGGTGCCATCGCGGGCCTCGTCGGCATCACTCCGGCCTGCGGCTATATCGGCGTCGGCGGCGCGCTGATTCTGGGGATCGTGGCGGGCCTGGCCGGTCTGTGGGGCGTTACGGCGCTGAAGCGCGTGCTGCGCGTTGACGACCCCTGCGACGTCTTCGGCGTCCACGGTGTCTGCGGTATCGTGGGCTGCATCCTGACCGGTATCTTTGCCTCCACCTCTCTCGGCGGCGTCGGCTACGCCGAAGGCGTCACCATGGGTCATCAGGTGATGGTCCAGCTGGAGAGCATTGGCGTGACGATCGTCTGGTCTGCCGTTGTTGCCTTCATCGCCTACAAGCTGGCTGACGTAACCGTCGGGCTGCGGGTGCCGGAAGAGCAGGAGCGCGAAGGCCTGGACGTCAACAGCCACGGCGAAAACGCCTACAACTCCTGATAGATTACCGCCCTCTCCGCGCGGAGAGGGCTTTGCTTTAGCTCCGCTTGCGCATCACCCCTTCCTGCACCGTTGACGCCACCAGCACGCCATCCTGGGTATAAAACTCACCGCGAACAAAGCCGCGCGCGCTCGACGCCGAGGTACTCTCCACGCTGTACAGCAGCCACTCGTTCATGTCGAACGGCCGGTGGAACCACATCGAGTGGTCAATGGTCGCGACCTGCATTCCCGGCTCGAGGAAGCCGACGCCGTGGGGCTGTAGCGCCACTACCAGGAAGTTAAAATCGGACGCATAGCCCAGCAGCGACTGATGGACGCGCAGATCGTCGGCGACCCGGCCGTTGGCGCGGATCCACACCTGGCGCGCGGGCGGCGCTACGTGTCCCTTCATCGGATTGTGAAACTCGACCGGACGGATTTCCAGCGGCTTGTCGCGCAGGAACTTCTCCTTAAGCGGCTGCGGCAGCAGGTGCGATAGCTTGTGGGCAATTTCAAGCTCGGAGGGCAGGCCGTCGGGCGAAGGGGCTTCGGGCATACTTTTCTGATGCTCGTAGCCGGATTCCGGCGCCTGGAAGGAGGCGGTCATATAGAAAATAGGCTTGCCGTTCTGGATGGCGGCCACCCGGCGGGCGCTGAAGCTGTTGCCGTCGCGCAGAACCTCCACATCGTAAACGATAGGCTTCAGGCTGTCGCCGGGACGCAGAAAGTAGCTGTGGAAGGAGTGGACCAGACGATCCTCGGGGACGGTCTCTTTTGCCGCGTACAGCGCCTGGCCGACGACCTGGCCGCCGAAAACCTGGCGCAGTCCCAGATCTTCGCTCTGGCCCCGGAATAACCCCTCTTCGATTTTTTCCAGATTCAGCAGGGAAAGCAGATTAGCGAGAGCCTGACTCATAAATGTCCTCAACAAAAAAACGCGCGCGGGCGCGGGGGATGGCGTCAGTATAACGCAGTTTCGGAAGTGGTCCGATGGGTGCAATAGTCTGAATAACGGTTCCTTTCCAGGCGAATATCTGAGATCTGTGCCACACTTAAACCGTTTCTGACATTTTAACAACTCACTCTCGCAGACAAACTTGCTGCGGGAGCATGGATGGTAAGGAGAATAAAATGAAATGCGTGTATCTGTTAAGTGGTATTGCGATGGCCGTTGCTCTGTCCGCCTGTGCCGATAAAAGCGCAGACATTGCCGTTCCGGCGCCGAGTCCGAATACGTCGATCTCAGCCGCTCAGTCTACTATTCAGCAGCCTAATGTTTCCGGTACGGTGTGGATCCGCCAGCGCGTGGCCCTGCCGCCTAATGCGGTGCTGACCGTTACCCTGTCCGATGCTTCCATTGCGGACGCGCCGTCTAAGGTGCTGTCGCAGAAAGTGATGCGCACCAACGGCAAACAGGCGCCGTTCAGCTTCGTGCTGCCGTTTAAGCCGGCCGATATTAAGCCGAACGCGCGGATCCTGCTGAGCGCGGCGATCGCCGTGGACAACAAGCTGATGTTTATTACCGATACCGTCCAGACGGTGATCAACGACGGTGGCCGCAAAGCCGATCTGACTCTGGTTCCGGTCCAGCAGACCGCCGTGCCGATGGCGGCCAGCGGCGGCGCGGTAACGACGGTGCCGTCAACGTCGCCGACCAAAGTGACGCCGTCTTCGGCCGTCCCTGCGCCGACTCAGGTTCCCTGATAGCCGCATCCCCTCTCCGCCCGGAGAGGGGATTATTCATAGCGCCAGCGATAGCGCTGCATATCGATTTTTCCGCTCCCCGACACCTGAACGCCCTCCGACAGCAGCGCCTGGCGCTGGCGCTGGAGATCCGGCCCGCTCAGCGAAATGGTTCCGCTGCGGTTAACGACGCGATGCCAGGGCAGCGATGACCCTTCCGGCAGACGCTTCAGCACGCCGCCCACCTGACGCGCCGCGCGCGGTGAGCCGGCCAGCCGGGCCACCTCGCCGTAGGTGGTGACGCAGCCTTCAGGGATGGCGGCGACGATTTGCCAGACCCGCTGGGGGAAAGAATCACTGGATTGCATAGCGTCTCCGCGCGTCAAAAGGCTAAGGATAAGCCAGGCGCAGGGCGATGTGAAGGCAGCGAAATCCCGAACAGTGCGCAATAAACCGCCATACGCGCGGCGGCGGGTTGCAATTGCCGCCCCGCGCAGGGATAATGCGCCTGCGCGTTGGTTAACAACGCTCTCAATGGGGGCTCTGTTGGTTCTCCCGCAACGCTACTCTGTTCACCAGGTCAGGTCCGGAAGGAAGCAGCCAGGGCAGACGACGTGGGTGCCGGGATGTAGCTGGCAGGGCCCCCACCCAATTCCGGGGCCTTCTCCGCTGTATATCTCCTCAATGCGCCAGCAATGGCAGACGCCCTCTGTGCATTCTTATGCAGTTATCTTTTTCGCTGCGGTGCCTGAGCAATGATGCGCATGTAGTCATCCAGTACATGCTCGCCGCAGTACTGGTTCATTTTCTTAAAAATGGCGTTACGCGAGGTTTTCTTACAGGGGCAGTGCTCTTTATTACGATGCGTGCTCAGGGAACCATCTTTAATGGTGAAATTGGTCTCCAGCAGCGTTTCGGTGTTTTTCTCTTCCAGAAAAATGGTGTTTTCGTAGCTGCCGTGATGCGGCGTGACGGCAAAAGGATAGCCAATGGCGGATGCCTCGATGGCGACCTGGCCAACCCCTGCGACGAACAGATATTTATCGGTGTTCTTTTTCAAAAATTTGATCGTTTCTATTTCGCCGATAAACGCGCTGAGGGCGACGCCCTTTTTGACGAGGAAATCAACGATGCTGGCGCTCATTTCATCCTTGACGTTTCCCGCGATTTCATAGGTTATCCCCATGAAGTTACATAAATCAACAAAGTTAATAATTGTCGGCAGTTTGTCTTTGGATAAGCGGGAGACGATTAACGCTTTTTGCTGATTTTTATATGACCATACGGGGGACGCAGGGAAAGAGAGCCAGTTCGGGATTATGCGGTAATTAGCGATGGTCGCCAGGCAGCGCCTTTCCGTGCTGGAGATAACGTAATCGACCTTGTTAACCTGCGCTGGCTCAAATTCAACTTCTTCATGAATACAGATGCCGGTAAGGAAATCTGCGGTAAAAAAATCGTCGCTTAAATCGTGAAAGAGCTTTGTTGATTTAAATTGAAACTCAACCACATCGGGCTTTACGACGGCCAGCAGCTGACAGAGATCCCCGGCCGATTCAGGCAGGGATAAGTTGCAGTACAGATTAACCTCATGCCTTAACTGGCAGTGATCGTTACTCTGCGTAATAATTACAGGTAAATAATTAAATTTCTTTAAGTATCTGGACAACTTATACAGCCGGCTTTCCACACCGCCGGTCGCCTGCAGATCTTTTATCACAAAGACAATTTTTTTAGACGCGGATTCGGAGAGGGTGCATAATGCTGCATCGTTGTTAAAAATATGCTTTTGGGTGTTGCTTTTTTTGATCCTGAACGTCAAAAAAGAGAGCAGCGTTACGCGGTCGTAACCAATATGGCGGGTTATCTTAAATATTGAGAGACCAAAAAGTCTGTAATCGTACTTTAGGCCGATATTGCCAAACCCTTTTTTCTTAATAAATAAAGTCATAATGTTATTCGGATGAAATATTCATGTGTTTTCGGGTATTGCTGGCGCATAAGAAGCATTCAGAACGTTGCAAAAATTCATCAATAGAGTGATGGAATAGCCTTGCTCTCTGATTTTTCTTATCTGCAATAAGCGCACAACAAAAATATTACATTCACAACAATGAGTTTGACGATGTATGAATGTATCTGGGGCCGTTAACTTCGCTCCGCGCATTGATAATTTTTGCGCAATATAACATACGCCGAGATCAAGTAAAACGGGCCGCTGGCGACATTACTGTCCCTCTAGTTATCAAGGCGCTATTTATCGGCGTCCGGCGCAATACCGCGAGCGCATTAAATGCGCATTCGCTGTTTAAATAAATTCCGGCCCCGCGGTGTAAATCAATTCCATCTGCTAAACCTACAGCGCCCCTGTGAACGGCAGGCTCATGGCACCTTCGCCATCGCGGTAGCCTGCGCGGAATGTTATTGTCGCAGGCACTGCATCACGGACACTGTCACCAGAATGTCATCGTTTTGTCACATAAAAAAGTCATAGTTTTCATGGCCGCGTGACGGCCAGAAGTAATAGCGCTTTTTACGGTTTAGCCGATTTATAACGCAGGACGTTACGTGATGAGTACGACAGTATTAAATGTCAAAATTGAAAGTGAGCTTAAAGATGCGCTGCGGCAGTACGCCGAAGCGCGCAGCCAGACGCTCAGCGTGAGCGTAGAGGCGTTGCTGCGCCACGCGCTCGACGGCGCCGCCGGTGACGTTGTTGCAACGGGCGACATCGACAGTCAGCATACGGAAGAAGACACCGCACCGCTGACGGCGAAAGAGCTGAAGGCCGTTCGCAAATTGCTGAAGAAAAAACGATGAAGCAGCCGCAGAGCGTTGCCGGCAGCTACGCCGAAGCCTGCGAGCTGCTCAGATCGGGGCAGGTCAAGCACGTCCTGCTTAACTGGGATATTGGCAGCGACGAGCTGTTTCGCCTGGTCTCGGACTGGGGCGATACCGGCGCCAGAATCAAAAAGCAGGGCGATAACTTTATTATCTCACTGAAAGGATTCCCTGTTCCCCGCCAGCCGTGAACCGGCGGTTTATTATATTATCTTCCTTGTCCGCAAATTATTCTGCTGACCGGTCAGTGATTCCCAGACCGGTCGCAGGGTGGTAAACGCTGACCGCAGATCAATATCGTGCTGGGTAAAGGGAAGGCGCAGCCAGCGGTCAAAGGCGCCGGAGAGGCCAAACCGCGTGCCGGTACCGAGATGAATGCCCGCACTTTCGGCCCTGGCGGCAAACCGCGTCGCCAGCATATCCGGCAGTTCCACCCAGAAAGAGAGACCGCCCTCGGGCACCACGTAGCGCCACTCGGGGAAATATTCCGCCATCAGCGCGCTGCACATATCCCGGCGGCCTGCCAGCATTTTCCGCCTGGCGGGCAGCAGCCCTTCGGCATTATCCAGCAGCCAGCAGACGGCCAGCTGCTCCAGCAGCGGCGACCCCAGATCCAGCGTATCCCGGGCCTGTACCAGCGCGGCGATGGTCCGGGCTGAGGCGCGGATCCAGCCCAGCCGCAGGCCGCCCCAGAAACTCTTGCCGCACGATCCCAGCGTCACGATCGGCGCCTGAGGGTTAAAGGCCGCCAGCGGCGGCGGCGGGGGCGCGCTGTACCACAGATCGACCATCGTCTCGTCAATCACCAGCGCGGTTCGCGTGCGGGCCGCCAGATCGGCAACCCGCTGGCGGGTGGCGGCGTCCATGCAGCGGCCGGTCGGATTGTGAAAGTCCGGCATCAGGTAGGCCAGCCGCGGCGACGTCTGGGCAAACGCCGCCGTCAGGCCATCAACATCCCAGCCCGTGGGCGACAGCGGCACGCCGACCGGCCGGCACGATGCGCCTTCAATGGCGGCGATCGCCAGCGGATAGGTCGGATTCTCCACTACGGCGCGGTCGCCGGGGCCGGTCATCAGGCGCAGGATCAGCGCCAGACCGCTGACGGCGCCGTTGACCACCATGATCTCCTCAGGACCTGTCGGCAGCCCGCGTCCGGCGTAGCGGCGGGCAATCGCCTCCCGCAGGGCGGGGAGGCCCTGAGGATCGTAGCCGGTGCTGCCCAGGTGGCCTGGCAGCTGCGTCAGGGCGTGGGTATAGGCCTGATGGATCTCCGGACCGGCGCTCAGCGCGGCGGTCGAGAGATCGAGCGTATCGCCCGCCGTCATTCGGGTTGGTATCTGCTGGCGGGCCGGCAGAACGATCCGCGATCCGCTGCCCTGGCGGCTGGTAATAAAGCCCTCGTCCCGCAGATGGGCCAGCGCGCTGGCCACCGTCGTCCGGCTTACGCCCAGCGCGGTAGACAGCTCGCGTTCGCCGGGCAGGCGGCTGTCGATAGCCAGCCTGCCGTCGAGGACCAGCAGGCGCAGCGCGTCGGCGAGCTGGCGCCAGCGCGGCGTGCGGGCGTTCGTTTCCTGCCAGTGGCCCAGCAGGCTCACCAGCGACTGGGATCCGGATCGGCGTAATACCATGTTCAGTCCACTTTTATATAACTGGCCATTAATTATAAGTCCATTTTTAACGATGATGTGCTTATCCGCAACGGTTAATGAGGTTTCTATGCTGCGTCGTCTGGTTCAACTCTATGCTGGCCTGTGCCTGTACGGTATCTCTATCGCGATGTATATCCGCGCCAGCCTCGGCGCCGATCCCTGGGACGTTTTTCACATTGGCGTGGCTAACCACACGGCCCTGAGCGTCGGCGCGGTGCTGATCGTCACCGGCGCGCTGGTGCTGCTGCTGTGGATCCCGATGCGGCAAAAGCCGGGGCTGGGCACGGTCAGCAACGTCATTGTGCTGGGACTGGCGGCAGATGCGACGCTCGCGGTGCTGCCCCAGGCTTCGGCCTTGATTTTCCAGGCCCTCCTGCTGCTGGCGGCGGTAGTGCTGAATGCGCTGGCCACCGCGATGTACATCGGGGCGGGTTTCGGTCCCGGTCCGCGCGACGGGCTGATGACCGGGCTGCACGCGAGAACCGGCTGGTCCATCCGGCTTATTCGGACGGCCATCGAAGTGACGGTGCTGGCGGTGGGCTTTCTGCTGGGCGGGCCGGTGGGGATCGGCACCCTGATTTATGCTCTGGCTATCGGGCCGCTGATCCAGTTCTTCCTGCCCTGGTTCACCGCCGGCCGCGCGGCGAACGGGCGGGCGGAGAGAGCAAAAGCCGCGGGCTAAGGGCGGGAGGGGGTTGCAGTTTGCCGCGCCCGGGATTATATTATCGCAATGTTATACAGTAACAATTGAGGTAAGCCATGAAACCGGGTATCCATCCGGAATACCGTCCGGTGGTGTTTCACGACACCAGCGCGGACGTCTATTTCAAAATCGGATCGACCATTAAAACCGAGCGCGTCATTGAGTTCGAAGGGGAGACCTATCCCTATGTAACTCTCGATGTCTCTTCCCAGTCACACCCTTACTACACCGGGAAACAGAAAACCTTCGCCACCGAAGGCAGCGCCGCGCGATTTAAAGCGCGCTTTGGCGGTTTCCTTAACGCGAAGCGGAGCTAATCATGCAGGTGCTGAATTCTCTCAAAACGGCAAAAAATCGTCATCCGGACTGCCAGATCGTCAGGCGCAAAGGCCGCCTGTACGTTATCTGCAAGGCTAATCCCCGCTTTAAGGCCGTTCAGGGGCGTAAAAAGCGGCGCTAACGGGCCTGCTTTCGCCAACTTTCCAGGGTTGTCCTCTGCTTGCCGTCGCTGTCAAAATTATCGACGGCAAGCCATTTCCTCATTGCGCTATCCACCTGCGGCCATTCGCCGTCGATAATTGAAAACCAGTCGGTGTCGCGGCTGCGTCCCTTAACTACCACGGCCTGACGAAAGCGCCCTTCATACTGAAAGCCGAGGCGCAGCGCGGCGCGGCGGGAAGGTTCATTCAGCGCGTCGCACTTCCACTCATAGCGGCGATAGCCCAGCGTGTCGAAGGCGTAGCGCATCAGCAGCCAGTGCGCTTCAGTAGAGAGCGCTGTACCGCTCATCAGCGGCGAAAAGTGGACATAGCCCACTTCAATAACGCCATTTGCGGGATCGATACGCATCAGCGACAGAGAACCCACCGGCCGCTGGGTCTGCAGATCAATCACCGCATAATGAACGGGGTCCTCAAGCGCCTCTACGCTTTTGATCCATGCGAGGTAGGTTTCCGGCCGCGTGTCGGCCTCCCGCGGCAGCCAGGTCCAGCCGCGGCTATCCGCGGCGAGCTGATAGGCCTGAAACAGCGCCAGAGCGTGTTTACTGCTGAGAGGTTCGAGGCGGCATCGCTGCCCCTCAAGAATAATGCGCTGCGGGCGTGGGCGCGGCTGCCAGTCCGGTAATAGAGGCCCCACGGGCTGCCCGAATGGATTGACTTCACTCATCGCTGTCTCCTCACGTGAACTGTTTTGATAGTAACACGGAAGGTGCAGGCGCTTTTTGCTCAGGCGTTTTCGGCGCGGGCGAGGGTAAAGATATCGTAAAACGACAGCTCGCCTTTACTCGCGATCATTTTGCGCAGCTGCGCCTTTTGCGCCTGCGCCACGCGCGGTGAGTCGAGTATGGTGTCAATGAGGGCCGGGGGCACAAAGCGCGTGTTGTACCACTCACCGTTGTAGCATACGCGCAGGTCCAGCACGTCGATATCTTCATAGCGATAGCGCGGGGCGACGTCAAAAAAGAAAAAGCCGTTCAGCAGGATAAACAGCACCACTAAAAGCCAGACGGAGTCTTCAAGGGTTTCGGAACGCTGCATCACGATGAACGTCGCCAGAAATCCCAGGTACATGGCAAGGCAGAGCCACGGAAAGCGGCGAAGAAAGCTGATGCTAAAGCGCGGGCGATTGTCGCGCTTTTCGCGGAGGTTCAGTTCGTCAATGGTGTCGGTCAGCAGCCGCCGGATCTCGCTCATGGTTATCCTCTGTAAAAGCGGAATACAGGAGCCGCCATTTTACGTTGCGCAAGAGGGAGCGAAAAGTAACAGTCAGGTAACAGAAAAACATAACAGTCACGCCAGCATTTTCAGTACCGGGCCGGATTTCCGCCGACCACGGCGTTTGCCGGGACGTCTTTCACGACCACTGCACCGGAGGCGATAACCGCATTATCGCCAATCGTGACGCCGGGGTTAATGACCGCCCGACCGCCTACCCAAACGTTGTTGCCGAGGGTGACAGGCTTGCCGTACTCAACGCCGCTGATGCGCGCCTGGGCCTCAAGCGGATGCGTGGCGGTATAGATGTGCACGCCGGGGGCCAGCATGCAGTTGTCGCCAATGCGAATAGGGCAGACGTCGAGCATGACGCAGTCAAAATTAGCGTAGAAGTTTTTCCCGAGGAATATGTTGTAGCCGTAGTCGCAGCGGAATGCTGGCTCAATATAGCTTCCCTCACCCTGGCCAAGAAGCTCTTTAAGCAGCGTTACGCGCAGCGCTTTCTCGTGTGGAGCAGAATGGTTGTACTGGTGAATAATTTGCCTTGCCCGCAGCCGATCGGCGCGCAACACTTCATCGCCCGGGTTATAAGGCTCACCGGCGATCATCTTCTCTTTTTCCTGACTCATGTGACTCTCCTCTTAGCGGGAGATCACTTTAGCCCTTCCGGGCTGAACGGGTAACGTTCCCTCTATGGCGGGCGACGTGATCGCCATCACAGAGCTTCAATCTCGTACTTTCCACATACTGTCTCAGAGGGGAGGAACCGGGTGGGGAGCGTTAACGTATAAATTTCCATACCGACGTTGGGATCTTGTCATAGAGTTTATTCATCGTCAGCTCCGCAAGGCGGTGATCGGCTGCTGAGTAAAAAACCGCCAGTTCATTATCGGAAAGTTCATACTTATTTTTTTCGATGACGCGTTCAAGCGTATCAATACTCTGACAGCGCCTTAAACGCATCAGATAATCCGTTTTCGTTAAAGCTTTATCTGACATAACTTCACCTTCCATTTATCATATTTTTCAACAAGAGAGACTAACAGGATTAGCACGGCTGGCGTTTATGAAACAGCGGAAAAGTCGGTTTCCAGATTTTCGCCATTTCTGTAAATCATCAGCATTAATGCCATAGTTACTGAACAGCATAAAGGTGTCGTCCAGATACTCATCAATTTGTGCGATCAATTTATCGTCTTCGTTATACTTAATTTTGTAATTAAGTGCGAAGGTAGCAATGTGTTCAATCAATTCGTTAAGTTGAAGGTTGATTGCGGCCGTAGGGTCATTGACCCAGCCTGCACCGTTCTCTTCAAGGTTAACAAGGCAGTCATGATACAGGGTTTCACAGAGAAATTTAAGCTGTGCGAGATCATGTCTTTTTGGCGAATATTCGTCCATAACGCATCCCCTTATCATTAAGTCGTAAACACGGTGTGGGATGGATACTGCTGTCTGACCGGGAACAAACGCTGTAAAACTGATGTTCTAACTATAATATACTCCGAAAAAGATTTCACCGCGCTATTACGAAAAATTACAATTAGCGCTATTCGCCGCAGATCGATTTATAAATAAGGTACTGTATTTAATGTTTAATTCAGACAATAAGTGAAATACTACAGCAATGCTTCTTATTTTTCATAGGGTTAAGTAAAGCACATCGACGGTTGGCGTAAAGCTTCCTTCCTCGCACCCGCTTAAAATTGAGAGCATTCTTAACCAACAGTTGGGCCAATTACTGCGATTGGCATTAGCGATATGCCGGCGCTTATATAACCTAAAAAAAGCGTTAAATTAAATCACACGTCTGACGCCGCTTTCAGCAGATGAAAGAAAGGGCCACAGTTTGGCTGTGGCCCTTGTTTCTGTCAACCCGAGAGTTGATTAATGGTGCTCAACCTTATGGCTGTGCTCAAGGTCATCGCTCTTTTTACTAAAGCGGCGGCGTACTACTACAAAGAACACCGGTACTAAGAAGATAGCCAGTATCGTTGCCGTGGCCATACCGCCGACGACGCCGGTACCCACCGCATTCTGTGCGCCGGAGCCTGCGCCGGTGCTGAGCGCCAGCGGCAGTACGCCGAGGATAAAGGCCAGAGAGGTCATCAGAATCGGACGCAGACGCATACGTACGGCGTTCAGCGTTGCCTCGATCAGACCCTGACCCTCTTTCTCCATCAAATCCTTGGCAAACTCAACGATAAGTATGGCGTTCTTCGCCGATATCCCGATGGTGGTCAGCAGGCCAACCTGGAAGTAGACGTCGTTGTTCATTCCGCGGAACGTCGCGGCTAACAGCGCCCCGATAACCCCCAGCGGAACCACCAGCATAACGGAGAACGGTATTGACCAGCTCTCATACAGCGCCGCCAGGCAGAGGAATACCACAATCAGTGAGATAGCGTACAGCGACGGCGCCTGGTTGCCGGAGAGGCGTTCCTGGTAGGACATACCGGTCCAGTCATAGCCGATACCGCTCGGCAGCTTGCCGACCAGCTGTTCCATCAGCGCCATTGCATCACCGGTACTCTTACCCGGCGCGGCTTCACCGAGGATTTCCATCGACGGCAGGCCGTTATAGCGCTCCAGACGCGGCGAACCGTACTCCCAGTGGGCGGTAGAGAAGGCCGCAAAAGGCACCATCTGGCCGTTACTGCCGCGCACATACCAGTTGTTGATATCTTCCGGCAGCATGCGGTATTTCGCCTCAGACATCACGTACACCTTCTTCACGCGACCGCGGTCGATGAAGTCGTTGACGTAGCTACTGCCCCAGGCGGCGCCCAGCGTCGTATTGATGTCGCTGATCGACACGCCCAGCGCCTGCGCTTTCTCCTGATCGATATTAACCTTGAACTGTGGGGTATCTTCCATGCCGTTTGGACGCACGCCCACCAGCACGTCAGGATGCTTGGCGATTTCGCCAAACAGCTGGTTACGCGCCTGAGTCAGGGCATCGTGGCCGAGGTTAGCCTGGTCGATAAGCTCAAAGTCAAAGCCGGTAGCCGTACCCAGCTCGATAATGGCCGGCAGGTTAAAGGCGAACACCACCGCATCTTTGATAGAGGAGAATTGCGCGCTGGCGCGGCTGGCGATGGCCGGCACTTTATTCTCCTTGCCCGGGCGCTCTTCCCAGTCTTTCATCGACACGAAGGCGAGGCCGACGTTCTGACCGCGGCCCGAGAAGCCAAAGCCGTTGACGGTAAATACCGAGTTAACGTTGTCCTTCTCTTTGGTCAGATAGTAGTGGCTTATCTCATCCAGCACCTTCTGGGTACGCTCCTGGGTGGCGCCAGCGGGAAGCTGTGCCATGGTCAGAAGCACGCCCTGGTCTTCGTCAGGCAGGAAGGAGCTTGGCAGACGCATGAACAGATAGGCCATGCCAACGACGATAAGAATATAGAGCACGAGATAGCGACCGGTGCTGCGCAGAATATTGCCTACGCTGCTGGTGTAGTGCTCGGTGCTCTTATCGAACATGCGGTTAAACCAGCCGAAAAAGCCTTTCTTGCCTTCACCGTGATCGCCTTTAGCGACCGGTTTCAGCATCGTGGCGCAGAGGGCAGGGGTGAGGATCATTGCCACCAGCACCGACAGCACCATCGCAGAAACGATGGTTATCGAGAACTGGCGGTAAATTGCCCCGGTTGCGCCGCCGAAGAAGGCCATCGGCACGAATACCGCCGAGAGCACGAGGGCGATACCGACCAGCGCGCCCTGAATCTGCCCCATCGATTTCCGTGTGGCCTCTTTGGGCGGCAGGCCCTCTTCGACCATCACGCGCTCGACGTTTTCGACCACCACGATGGCGTCATCCACCAGCAGGCCGATGGCGAGCACCATCCCGAACATCGTCAGGGTGTTTATTGAGAAGCCGAAGGCGGCCAGTATCGCGAAGGTCCCCATCAGAACGACCGGTACAGCGATCGTCGGGATCAGCGTCGCGCGGAAGTTCTGCAGGAACAGGTACATAACGATAAAGACGAGGACGATACCTTCAATCAGCGTTTTGACCACTTCGAAAATGGAGACCTTCACAAACGGTGTGGTGTCGTATGGATAAACGACCTTAAGACCGTGCGGGAAGTAGGGCTCCAGCTTGGCAATTGTGGCGCGAACGGCTTTTGCGGTATCCAGCGCGTTAGCGCCGGTCGCAAGCTTAATACCCAGGCCCGCAGCCGGTTTACCGTTATAGCGGGCGATAACGTCATAGTTTTCGCCGCCCAGCGCAATCTGCGCCACGTCGCGCAGCCGCACCTGGGAGCCGTCCTGGTTAACCTTCAGCAGGATCTTGCCGAACTCATCGGTAGAGGTCAGTCGCGTCTGGGCAATGATCGACGCGTTAAGCTGCTGGCCTTTCACCGGCGGCGTACCGCCGAGCTGGCCGGCGGCGACCTGGGCGTTCTGCGTTTTGATAGCGGCAATGACGTCTACCGGCGTCAGCTGGTAGTTGTTGAGCTTGGTCGGATCCATCCAGATGCGCATTGCATACTGGGCGCCGAACAGCTGGACGTCACCCACGCCGCGGGTACGGCTGACCGGGTCCTTAATGGTCGCCCCCACGTAGTCGGCGATATCGTCCTGAGTCATGGAGCCATCGGTGCTGATCATCCCGAGTACCATCAGGAAGGAGCTGGAGGACTTCTTGACGTTAACGCCCTGCTGCTGAACTTCCTGCGGCAGCAGCGGCATCGCCAGCTGCAGTTTGTTCTGTACCTGTACCTGAGCGATATCGGCGTTAGTACCGGAGTCAAAGGTCACGGTTATCTGAACGGTACCGGTTGAGTCACTGGTAGAGGACATGTACAGCAGGTTATCAATGCCGTTCATGTTCTGTTCAATAACCTGGGTAACCGTATCCTGGACCGTCTTGGCATCCGCGCCCGGGTAGCTGGCGGTTATCTCAACCGACGGCGGGGCGATAGTAGGGTACTGCGCAACCGGGAGCTTGAGTATGGAAAGCCCCCCGGCCAGCATCAGCACCAGCGCAATCACCCAGGCAAAAATAGGGCGATCGATGAAGAAATTCGACATGTCTTAACGTCTCCTGTTTAAGTTAAGACTGAGGTTGTTCTGACTGAGCGTTTTGCTGTTTTTTGTCGTCAGGATTCACTTCCTGGGCTTTAACCTGCGCCCCTGGCTTCACCTTCTGCAGGCCGGTGATGATCACTTTATCACCGGCCTTCAGGCCGTCGGTCACCAGCCACTTATCGCCAATCGCCTGGCTTGCCGTTATCTGACGCACCGCGACTTTATTGTCGCCGTCAACCACCATTGCCGTGGCATCACCGCGCGGGTTGCGGGTCACGCCCTGCTGCGGAACCAGCAGCGCATTCGGATTTATGCCCTCTTCAAGCTTCGCGCGCACGAACATGCCCGGCAGCAGGGTATGATTCGGGTTCGGGAAGATGGCGCGCAGGGTGATGGAGCCGGTGGTCTGATCGACGGTCACGTCGGAGAACTGCAGCGAACCGCTCTGCGGGTAGCTGATACCGTCCTGGGTGATCAGATCGACTTTGGCTTTGCCGTCCTTCTGCTCCAGCGTGCCGTTATCCAGCTCCTGTTTCAGGCGCAGGAAGTCGTTGCTGGACTGGGTGACGTCAACGTAGATAGGATCGAGCTGTTGAACGGTGGCCAGCGCGTTGGCCTGGCCGTTTTGCACCAGCGCCCCTTCGGTTACCGCCGATTTCCCGATGCGTCCGCTGATCGGGGAGGTCACCTTGGTGTAGGCCAGGTTGATGCGCGCTGTCTCAACGGCGGCTTTTGCTGCCAGAACCGCGGCGTCTGCCTGCTGGGCGTCGGCCTGGGCGCTATCGAAATCCTGCTTGCTGATGTACTGCGTTCCCACCAGTTTCTGATAGCGATTCAACGTCAGCTGGGCAATTTTTGCCGCCGCTTCGGCTTTCGCCAGATCGCCTTTTGCGCTGCTGTAAGCGGCCTGATAGGTGGCAGGATCTATCTGATAAAGGGAAACGCCGGCGACAACATCGCTGCCTTCCGTAAAGTTTCGTTTCAGAATAATACCGCTCACCTGGGGACGCACTTCCGCTACGCGAAAGGCATTGGTCCGGCCAGGTAATTCGGTGGTGATTTGGAGAGGTTCGGTTTTGAGCGTTACGACACCCACTTCTGGCACCTGCTGCTGCTGCTTGGCCTCTTTGTCATCACATCCTGTAAGCGCTAAGCTGCCCGAGAGCATCAGAACGACCGCCAGAGGCGTTAACCCTCTGTTTTTGTTCATATGTAAACCTCGAATGTCCGATTTCAAATGTTGGATGGACAAATGTCCACAAACCCATTGCTGCTTTATATTTTGATCTTACTATGGTACATACATTCACAAATGTATGTAAATCTAACCTCTGTAAATTCACCGACCTATGGCACGAAAAACCAAACAACAGGCGATGGAAACGCGGCAACATATTTTAGATGTTGCCCTGCGTCTTTTCTCTCAGCAGGGTGTATCATCTACATCACTTGCCGAGATTGCCAAAGCGGCTGGCGTCACGCGCGGTGCCATATACTGGCATTTCAAAAATAAATCCGACCTCTTCTGTGAGATCTGGCAGCTGTCTGAATCCTGCATCACCGATAAAGAAACTGAATATCGGGCGCAGCTCTCCGGCGATCCGCTCTCTGTTCTTACCAATATACTGATCTATATTCTTGAAGCTACTGTGATGGAAGAACGTCGTCGCTTATTGATGGAGATAATCTTTCATAAATGTGAATTTGTAGGGGAAATGGCGGCTGTACGGCACCAGCAGCGTAATCTCTGCATCGAAAGCTACGACCGCATTGAGCAAATCCTCAATGAGTGCATCGCCGCCGGTCAGCTGCCGGAGGATTTACTCACCCGCCAGGCCGCCATTCTGATGCGCAGCTACATCTCCGGCATTGTTGAAAACTGGTTGTTTGCGCCTGACTCTTTTGAGCTGAAAAAAGAGGCCCGTAACTACGTAAATATTCTGCTCGAAATGTAACAATTCTGCCCTACGCTACGCGCTGCGCCGCAGGCGGAGAGCCCCTGATTTACGCATCTGTTAACCCGTAACATTTTCCTGCGGGTTCCCGCTATTCGACGAAGGAGAGAAGTGCTATCCTTCGCCAGATTCCACGCCCTGTAACCACGAGTTCTCAAATCACTAACAACTGACGCTATGCAGCCGACTCTCTCCTGGCGAAAATCGCTTTTCGCACTTATTGTCACACTGTTCTGTTTCTTTGCCGTAACGCAGTCCGCGCAGGCGAAAGAGCAGTCTACCACTGATTTGCCCGATCGCGCTGACATTCAAAAACAGCTGACCGCATTAGGGAAGAAAAAAGACCTGACGCCGCAGGATAAGCTGGTCGAACAGGATCTGACGGAAACGCTGCAGACGCTGGATAAAATAGATCGCGTTAAGGATGAAACGGCGCAACTTAAGCAGCAGATAGAGCAGGCGCCGGTAAAAATGCGCCAGGCCAGCGATGGTCTTGCTGCCCTGAGCGACGTTGATAATGATGACGAGACCCGCCGCACGCTGGACCGCCTGTCGGTGCGCCAGCTTGAGGCCCGGGTCAGCGACGTTATTGAACAGCTGCAGGCGGCGCAGAACGATCTGGCCTCTTATAACAGCCAGCTGGTCTCGCTGCAGACCCAGCCCGAGCGGGTGCAGAACGCGATGTACTCCGCCTCGCAGCAGCTGCAGCAGATCCGCAGTCGCCTCAACGGTACCACCGTGGGCGAGGGCGCCCTGCGCGATACTCAGCAGACTCAGCTTCTTGCCCAGCAGGCATTGCTCATTGCCGAGCTTGAGCAGCAGCGTAAAAGCCTCTCCGGCAACACCGTGCTGCAGGATGCGCTGCAGAAACAGCGGGATTACGTTACGGCCAACAGCAACCGGCTGGAGCACCAGCTTGAGCTGCTGCAGTCGGCGCTGAACAACAAGCGGCTGACGCTGACCGAGCAGACGGCGAAAGAGGCCGTTACGCCGGATGATACGGCGCGCATTCAGGCTAACCCGCTGGTGAAGCAGGAGCTTGAAACTAACCATCAGCTCAGCGAGCGGCTGATTGCCGCGACCCAGAGCGGAAACCAGCTGTTCCAGCAAAATATCCGCATCAAGACGTGGCTCGACCGCGCCCTGCAGTCCGAGCGCAATATCAAAGAGCAGATTTCGATGCTCAAGGGCAGCCTGCTGCTCTCAAGGATCCTCTATCAGGAGCAGCAGCGCATTCCGTCGGCCGATGAGCTGGAGGACATGACCTCGCGCATCGCCGATCTGCGCCTCGAGCAGTTTGAAATCAACCAGCAGCGCGACGCGCTTTTCCAGAGCGATGATTATGTATCGAAGCTGGAAGTGGGCCATGAAAGCGAAGTAAACGACGACGTGACCGATGCGCTGGAGCAGGTTATCGACATGCGCCGCGAGCTGCTGGACCAGATGAACAAGCAGCTCGGCAACCAGCTGATGATGGCCATCAATCTGCAGATTAACCAGCAGCAGCTGGTGAGCGTCTCCAGGAGTCTGCGCGATATCCTCACTCAGCAGATCTTCTGGGTGAACAGCAATAAGCCGATGGACTGGGAGTGGTTTAAAGCCTTCCCGTCGGCGGTGCAGGACCAGTTCAGCAAAATGAAGATCACCGTTAACTGGGAGAAGGCCTGGCCGGCGGTGTTCCTGGCGTTTCTCGCCGGACTGCCGCTGCTGCTGATTGGCGGCCTGATCCGCTGGCGGCTGGCGTGGCTTAAACACTACCAGGCGACGCTCGCCTCTGAGGTGGGGCAACTGCGCAACGACAGCCAGCTGCATACCCCGAAGGCGCTGCTTATTGACCTGATCCGCGCCCTGCCGGTGGTGCTGATTATTCTGGCGGTGGGGCTGGTGCTGCTTACCATGCAGCTGAACATCAGCGATCTGCTGTGGGCCTTTAGCAAGAAGCTGGCGGTATTCTGGCTGGTGTTTGGCCTCTGCTGGAAGGTGCTGGAAAAAGACGGCGTCGCCGTGCGGCACTTCAATATGCCGCCGCAGCTCACCAGCCACTGGCGGCGGCAGATTGTCCGCATCAGCCTGGCGCTGCTGCCGCTGCACTTCTGGTCGGTCGCGGCGGAGCTGTCGCCGCTGCACCTGATGGACGACGCCATCGGCCAGTTTGTTATTTTCCTCAACCTGCTGGTCATCGCTATTCTTATCTGGCCGATGTGCCGAGAAAGCTGGCGCGACAAAGAGTCCCACGGCCTGCGGCTGGCGACCATTACCGTGCTGGCCATCGTGCCGGTGGCGCTGATGGTGCTGACCGCCACCGGCTATTTCTATACCACGCTGCGCCTTGCCGGACGGTGGATTGAAACCGTTTACCTCGTTATCCTCTGGAACCTGCTCTGGCATACGGTGATGCGCGGCCTCAGCGTTGCCGCCCGGCGCATTGCCTATCGCCGCGCGCTTGCCCGCCGCCAGCACCTCGTTAAAGAGGGCGCGGAGGGCGCCGAACCGCTGGAGGAGCCGGCCATCGGCCTCGATGAGGTTAACCAGCAGACGCTGCGCATCACCATGCTGGTGATGTTTGCCCTGTTTGCCGTGGTTTTCTGGGCCATCTGGTCTGACTTAATTTCAGTCTTTGCCTATCTCGACAGCATTACCCTGTGGACCTATAGCGTGACGGAGGCGGGCAGCAGCGTCATGCGCAGCGTGACCCTCGGCAGCCTGCTGTTTGCGCTGGTTATCCTGGTGGTGGCCTGGGCGCTGATCCGCAACCTGCCCGGCCTGCTTGAGGTGCTGGTGCTCTCGCGGCTCAATATGCGTCAGGGGGCCTCCTACGCGATAACCACCATTCTCAACTACGTGATTATCGCCGTCGGCGCCACCACCGTTCTCGGATCGCTCGGCGTCTCGTGGGATAAGCTGCAGTGGCTGGCGGCGGCGCTGTCGGTGGGCCTCGGCTTTGGCCTGCAGGAGATCTTCGGTAACTTCGTCTCGGGTCTGATTATTCTGTTTGAGCGCCCGGTGCGCATCGGCGATACCATCACCATCGGCAGCTTCTCGGGTTCCGTCAGTAAGATCCGCATCCGCGCGACCACCATTACCGACTTCGATCGCAAAGAGGTGATCATTCCCAATAAGGCCTTCGTTACCGAGCGCCTGATCAACTGGTCGCTGAGCGATACCGTCACCCGGCTGGTGATTAGCCTCGGCGTGGCCTACGGCTCCGATCTCGATAAGGTGAAAGAGGTGCTGCTACAGGCGGCGAGAGAGCATCCGAAGGTGATGCACGATCCGGCTCCGGCGGTGTTCTTCACCACCTTCGGCGCCAGCACCCTCGACCACGAGCTGCGCCTCTACGTGCGCGAACTGCGCGATCGCAGCTATACCGTCGACGAGCTGAACCGGGCTATCGACAGGCTGTGCCGTGAAAACAATATCGATATCGCCTTCAACCAACTTGAGGTGCATCTGCACAATGAGAAGGGCGATGAGGTAACGGAGGTTAAGCGCGAGCTGAAGGGCGACGATCCGACGGCGCATGGCGCATGAGGGAGCAAGAGTCTATGTTTTCTCCCCTCTCCCTGTGGGAGAGGGAGGGAGGGCATCCGGCCTCACCCCCGCTTCCTGCACCTTGCGCTCAAAATCCCGCGTCACGATCGCCAGCGCGCCCAGTACCGTCTGCGGCGCCACGCCGTTCTCCTCCAGCAGCATAATCAAATCTACGGCCAGCTTGACTTCATCCGGGGCGTTTTCCAGCGACATCTTCTCTCCTCATCAGCGCGTCATGCGCGCCAGTACGTTTTCAATTTTTTCCAGCGCCGCCCGGCAGCGGGCCAGGCGCGCGGCGCAGGCCTCCACTTCCCGGCTGAGGCGCTGCTGTTCGTCAAGCGTAGTGGCCTGCGCCAGCCGCTGCCTGCGCGCCTGGGTCATCTCCAGCAGGCGACGTTCGTACTCCTGATGCTGCAGGCGCCTGCGCTGCCAGCGGGTGAGGCCAGGAGAGCCGCTGTCCCAGCCGCGCAGCATCCAGGCCTTGCTCTCGCGGGCGATGGCCTCCAGCTGCGCCGCCAGCCGCTCCGCCAGCCACTGAACCTGGGCAGGTTGCTGCTGGGCAACGGCTCGCCCGAGCGCACGCAGATTAGCGCGCGCCTCCTCGGCGCAGGCCTGCAGCCGGGGATTGCGGGTGGTAAACAGCTGGCGGTCAAAGCGCGCGCCGAGGGTGGCGTGCTGCGCCACCGGAGCGATTTCCGCTTCGAGCCGCGACAGCTGCGCGTCCAGCGATTGCAGTAGCGTATCGGTTTTCATGTTTTCTCCGCTGAACGGGAATAAGCTGTGCTACATTTGCCGTTCAGTTTGGTAACGATTCTCGCTATGAAACGGACTATTCTAATCATCATCGGCTGGCTGGCGATAGTGCTGGGTACGCTGGGCGTGTTTTTGCCGCTGCTGCCCACCACGCCGTTCATCCTGCTGGCGGCCTGGTGCTTCTCGCGCTCCTCGCCGCGCTTTCACCATTGGTTGCTTCATCGATCGTGGTTTGGTCCCTATCTGCGCCACTGGCAGCAGCATAAAGCGATGCCGCCGGGGGCCAGGCCGCGCGCTATCGCGGTGATTATTATCACCTTTGCCCTCTCGCTGTGGCTGGTGAAGATCTTGTGGGTACGCATTCTGCTGCTGGTGATGCTGGTCTGCCTGCTGTTTTTCCTCTGGCGGATCCCGGTGGTTGATACAGAGCAACAAAAAGAGCAATGACCGTAATGGTTATTGCAATTATGGCGGACTGCCAGTACATTCTGGCGTTTTCGAGCACGGGCGCCGCTGGTTAAAGGTTAAACTTCTCTGACCCTGACCGCACGTTAGCGCCTTGTGAGTAACACCGTTTTAATCAGGCATACACCTATGACCGCAACTGCACAGCAGCTTGAATTTCTGAAAAACAGCATCAAAAGCATCCAGGACTATCCGAAGCCTGGCATTCTTTTCCGCGATGTCACCAGTTTGCTGGAAGACCCGAAAGCCTATGCGCTCAGCATTGAACTGCTGACCGGACGCTATAAAGACGCCGGGATCACCAAAGTGGTCGGTACCGAGGCGCGCGGCTTTCTGTTTGGTGCTCCGGTCGCGCTGGCGCTGGGCGTAGGGTTCGTTCCGGTACGTAAGCCGGGTAAGCTGCCGCGCGAAACCCTCGCCGAAAGCTACGAGCTGGAGTACGGCACCGACCAGCTGGAAATTCACGTTGATGCCATCAAGCCGGGCGACAAGGTGCTGGTGGTGGACGATCTGCTGGCCACCGGCGGCACCATCGAAGCCACCGTGAAGCTGATCCGCCGTCTGGGCGGCGATGTCACCGACGCGGCGTTTGTTATCAACCTGTTCGACATCGGCGGCGAACAGCGTCTGGAGAAGATGGGCATCAACTGCTACAGCCTGGTCAACTTCCCCGGCCACTGATTCGGCCTCTCCCGCAGCCTCGCCCAACGGGTGAGGTTGTGTTAGCATTATCCCCCTGTATTCCACCTTCCAGCGTTTCAGAGCCAGCCCATGAGTTATCAGGTTTTAGCCCGCAAATGGCGCCCACAAACCTTTGCTGACGTCGTCGGCCAGGAACATGTGCTGACCGCACTGGCCAACGGCCTGACGTCTGGCCGCATCCATCACGCGTATCTGTTCTCCGGCACCCGCGGCGTCGGTAAAACCTCTATCGCGCGCCTGCTGGCAAAATGCCTGAACTGCGAAACCGGCATTACCGCCACGCCCTGCGGCGTCTGCGATAACTGTCGCGAAATCGAGCAGGGCCGCTTTGTCGATCTTATCGAGATCGACGCCGCCTCGCGCACTAAAGTTGAAGATACCCGCGATCTGCTGGACAACGTGCAGTACGCCCCCGCGCGCGGCCGCTTCAAGGTCTATCTGATCGATGAAGTGCACATGCTGTCGCGCCACAGCTTCAACGCGCTGCTGAAAACCCTTGAAGAGCCGCCGCCGCACGTCAAATTCCTGCTGGCGACCACCGATCCGCAGAAGCTGCCGGTGACCATTCTCTCCCGCTGCCTGCAGTTCCATCTTAAGGCGCTGGACGTCGATCAGATCCGCCACCAGCTGGAGCATATTCTCGGCGCCGAGCAGATCGCCGCCGAACCGCGCGCCCTGCAGCTGCTGGCCCGCGCCGCCGACGGCAGCCTGCGCGATGCCCTGAGCCTGACCGATCAGGCGATTGCCAGCGGCGACGGCCAGCTGACGGCAGAAACCGTCAGCACCATGCTCGGCACCCTCGACGACGACCAGGCGCTGTCGCTGATTGAGGCCCTGGTGGCCGCCAACGGCGAAGAGGTGATGCGCCAGGTGCACGACGCCGCCTCCCGGGGCGCCGAGTGGGAGGCGCTGCTGGTTGAAATGCAGAGCCTGCTGCACCGCATTGCCATGGTCCAGCTCTCGCCGTCGGCGCTGGGCAGTGATATGGCAAGCGTCGAACACCGGATGCGCGAACTGGCCCGCACCGTGCCGCCGGCCGATATTCAGCTCTACTACCAGACGCTGCTGATGGGTCGCAAAGAGCTCCCCTATGCGCCCGACCGGCGGATGGGCGTGGAGATGACCCTGTTGCGGGCGCTGGCGTTTCATCCGCGCCAGCCCCTGCCCGAGCCGGAGCCGCAGTCTTTCGCGCCGGTCGTGCCCACGGCGGTAATGAGCCCGGCCCAGGTACCGCCGCAGCAGAGCGCGCCCGCCTACGATCCGGCGTCGCTTCCGGATACCACCAGCCAGGTGCTGGCGGCCCGCAGCCAGCTGCAGCGCGCGCAGGGAGCACCCAAAGCAAAAAAGAGTGAACCGGCGGCCGCTTCCCGCGCGCGGCCGGTGAATAACGCTGCGCTGGAGCGGCTGGCGTCGGTCACCGAGCGCGTGCAGTCGCGCCCGGCGACGGCCGCCGCGCAGGCGCAGCCAAAGAAAAAAGAGGCCTACCGCTGGAAGGCGACCACGCCGGTGGCGGAAGTGAAAGAGGAAGTCGCCACGCCGAAGGCGCTGAAAAAGGCGCTGGAGCATGAGAAGACGCCGGAGCTGGCGGCGAAGCTTGCGGCAGAGGCTATCGAACGCGATCCCTGGGCGGCCGACGTCGCGCAGCTAAAATTGCCTAAACTGGTAGAACAGGTGGCGCTCAACGCCTGGCGCGAGCAGGAGGGCAGCCGCGTGTGTCTGCACCTGCGCCCCTCCCAGCGTCATCTCAATAACCCCGGCACGCTGAAGGCGCTCACTGAGGCGATGAGCCAATTCGCGGGGTCAGCGGTTGAACTGACCATCGTAGAAGATGATAATCCTGCGGTGCGCACGCCGCTGGAGTGGCGTCAGGCCATTTATGAAGAAAAGCTCGCGCAGGCGCGCGAGGCAGTGATTGCGGATAGCAACATCCAGACCCTGCGCCGGTTCTTCGACGCCGACCTGGATGAGGAGAGCATTCGCCCCCTTTGATCGCCCGGTGGCGATCTTTATTTAACGATGACTTGATCTAAGAGAGAAGCCTATGTTTGGTGGAAAAGGCGGTCTGGGTAACCTGATGAAGCAGGCCCAGCAGATGCAGGACAAAATGCAGAAGATGCAGGAAGAGATCGCGCAGCTGGAAGTAACCGGCGAGTCCGGCGCGGGGCTGGTCAAAGTGACCATCAACGGCGCCCACAACTGCCGCCGCGTGGAGATCGACCCCAGCCTGCTGGAAGATGACAAAGACATGCTGGAAGATCTGGTGGCCGCCGCGTTCAACGACGCCGCCCGCCGCATCGAAGAGACTCAGAAAGAGAAGATGGCCTCCGTCTCCTCCGGTATGCAGCTGCCGCCGGGCTTTAAGATGCCGTTCTGATTGACAGGCCGCCGGTATTGCCCGGCGGCGCTTCGCTTGCCGGTCCTGTAGGCCGGATAAGCGTAGCGCATCCGGCATGAGGGCGGCCGCTACCTTTACTTCTCCTCAAGCTCCCCATAACGCTCCGCCAGAAAATCGATCAGCGCCCTGACCGCCGGCAGCTGCCCGCGCCGGGACGGAAATACCGCGTGGATAATCTCCGGCCGCGCCCGCCAGTCGGGCAGCAGGTGCACCAGCTCGCCTTTTTTTATCTGCTCATCGAGCATCAGCAGCGGCAGCTGCACCACGCCGACGCCCGCTACCGCCGCGGCGCGCAGGGCAATCATGTCGGTAGTGATAAAACGCGGCTGGTGGCGGACGACGGCCTCCTGCTTGTCTGGGCCGAATAGGGTCCAGCGGTGGATCTGCTGCGGACGGCTCAGCGCCAGGCTCGGCCAGCCGTGCAGGTCGGCGGGAGAGGCGGGCTGACCGAACCGTTCGATCAGCGCCGGGCTGGCCACCAGGCACATGCTGCGGGTCGCGAACTGGCGCATCACCAGATCGCTGTCGTCGAGCGGCAGCGGGCGCACGCGGATCGCCAGGTCGATATTCTCATTGAGCACGTCAACGCGTCGGTTGGTCTCCTCCAGCTGAATCACCACCTGCGGGTATTTGACCATAAACTGCGTCAGCATCTCGCCGACGTGGACGTGCAGCAGGGCGATAGGGCAGGTCAGGCGGACTATCCCGCGCGGTTCGGCGCGCAGGCTGTCAATGGCCTCCTGGGCCGACTCGGCCTCAATCAGCATCGCCTTACAGTGGCGGTAGAAGATCTGCCCGGCCTCGGTCACCGTAAAGCTGCGCGTCGAGCGCTGCAGCAGCCGGGTCTCCAGCCGCTCCTCAAGCTGCGCGATGCGGCGGCTCAGGCGCGACTTGGGAATGCCGGTCGTCCGGCTGGCCGCCGAGAAGCCCCCGTGATCGACCACCTGAACGAACCAGGCCAGATCGTTTAAATCCTGCATATTATTGTCCTGATTTTGGAACACTGAGTTCATTTTAGCACTCTACCGCGCTTATCGTCTTACCTGTAAGCTCTATCCCATCGAAACAACTCGTAAGGGGAAACAGCATGAAATCCATTCTTGGCGTATATTCAGCTCCGGCATCTCACTGGGTGGGCGACGGTTTCCCGGTGCGGTCAATGTTCTCTTATTCTCAGATGGCCCAGCAGCTCAGCCCGTTCCTGCTGCTGGACTACGCCGGCCCGGCGGACTTTAAGCCGAGCCGTAAAGGCCAGCGCGGCGTCGATCAGCACCCGCACCGCGGCTTTGAAACGGTAACCATCGTCTATAAGGGCGAACTGGCGCACCGCGACAATGCCGGCAACGGTGGCATTATCGGCACCGGCGACGTGCAGTGGATGACCGCGGGTAGCGGTATTCTGCACGAAGAGTACCACTCTCCGGCTTTCAGCGAGTCCGGCGGTACGCTGGAGATGGTGCAGCTGTGGGTCAACCTGCCGGCGAAAGACAAAATGACCGCGCCGAACTATCAGGGCATCCTCGATAGCGACATCCCGGTCGTGCCGCTGGCGGACGATGCCGGTCACGCCCGGGTGATCGCCGGTGAGTTTGGCGACCATAAAGGCCCGGCGAACACCTTTACGCCGATGAGCATCGTCGATCTGCGCCTGAACGCCAGCGGCATCACCCGGCTGGATCTCAACGATGGCTGGAACACCGCGCTGGTGGTGCTGAAAGGCACCGTGCTGGTCAACGGCGAAGAGGTGGTCCGCGAAGCGCAGCTGGTGGTGCTGGATGCGAAAGGCGATAGCGTCACGCTTGAAGCAAACAATGACGCTACCGTTCTGCTGCTGACCGGTGAGCCGATTGATGAGCCTATTGTCGGCTACGGCCCGTTCGTGATGAACACCCGGGAAGAGATCCATCAGGCGATCGATGATTTCAACCAGGGCCGCTTCGGCAAAGAGATGACCTACGCGGATTAACCCGCAGCCCGTTCCCCGGCTTTCGCTGGGGAACATTTTTTTCTGTTCCCGCCCGCCGGGCTGATGGTAGGCTATAGCCCACTTTTTTTACCTGAAGTACCTTCAATCAATGCAAACCAGTCCACTCCTTACCGCGCTGATGGAAGCGCTTCGGTCCCTGCCGGGCGTTGGCCCCAAGTCGGCCCAGCGCATGGCCTTTACGCTCCTGCAGCGGGACCGCAGCGGCGGGATGCGCCTCGCCCAGGCCCTCACCCGGGCGATGTCCGAAATTGGCCACTGCGCCGACTGCCGCACCTTTACCGAGCAGGAGGTGTGTAATATCTGCGCCAACCCGCGCCGTCGGGAAAACGGCCAGATTTGCGTGGTGGAGAGCCCGGCGGATATCCACGCCATCGAGCAGACCGGCCAGTACTCCGGCCGCTACTTTGTGCTGATGGGGCACCTGTCGCCGCTGGACGGCATCGGCCCGAACGATATCGGCCTCGACCGGCTGGAACAGCGGCTTGAGCGCGAGCAAATCAGCGAAGTGATCCTCGCCACTAATCCGACGGTAGAAGGCGAGGCGACCGCCAACTATATCGCCGAGCTGTGCGGCCAGTACGGCGTCGAAGCCAGCCGCATCGCCCACGGCGTACCGGTGGGCGGCGAGCTGGAGATGGTGGACGGCACCACGCTGTCGCACTCGCTCGCGGGCCGTCAGAAGATTCGTTTTTAAGCAAACGGGAGAACAATCGCGTTCTCCCGCTTGAAAAATTCCCGCCCGGCCCCATTTCACCCTCAACGCTTTTTTTCACCCTGTATATGGCATTGAGGAATTTTCCCATGAAAGGACAAGAAACCCGTGGTTTCCAGTCGGAAGTGAAGCAGCTTCTGCACCTGATGATCCATTCGCTCTACTCCAATAAAGAAATTTTCCTGCGTGAGCTGATTTCCAACGCCTCCGACGCGGCGGACAAGCTGCGCTTCCGCGCGCTGTCCAACGCCGATCTGTACGAAGGCGACGGCGAGCTGCGCGTGCGCGTCTCTTTTGATAAAGAGAAGCGTACCCTGACCATTGCCGATAACGGTATCGGCATGAACCGCGACGAAGTGGTTGACCATCTGGGGACCATCGCCAAGTCCGGCACCAAAGCCTTCCTCGAATCGATGGGCTCCGACCAGGCGAAAGACAGCCAGCTGATCGGCCAGTTCGGGGTCGGCTTCTACTCGGCGTTTATCGTTGCCGATAAAGTCACCGTGCGCACCCGCGCGGCGGGCGACGCCGCCGACAAAGGCGTGTTCTGGGAATCGGAAGGCGAAGGCGAATACACCGTTGCCGACATCACCAAAGAAGATCGCGGTACTGAGATCACCCTGCACCTGCGCGAAGGCGAGGACGAGTTCCTCGACGACTGGCGCGTGCGCTCGATCATCAGCAAATACTCCGATCATATCGCCCTGCCGGTAGAAATTGAGAAGCAGGAAGAGAAAGACGGCGAAACCGTTATCTCCTGGGAGAAGATCAACAAGGCCCAGGCCCTGTGGACCCGCAACAAGGCGGAGATCTCCGACGACGAGTACAAAGAGTTCTACAAACACATTGCCCACGACTTCACCGATCCGCTCTCCTGGAGCCACAACCGCGTTGAGGGCAAGCAGGAGTACACCAGCCTGCTCTACATCCCGGCGCAGGCGCCGTGGGACATGTGGAACCGCGATCACAAGCACGGCCTGAAGCTGTACGTCCAGCGCGTCTTCATCATGGACGACGCCGAGCAGTTTATGCCGAACTACCTGCGCTTCGTGCGCGGCCTGATAGACTCCAACGATCTGCCGCTCAACGTCTCCCGCGAAATTCTGCAGGACAGCAGCGTCACCCGCAGCCTGCGCAGCGCCCTGACCAAGCGCGTGCTGCAGATGCTGGAGCGCCTGGCGAAAGACGATGCTGAAAAATACCAGACCTTCTGGAAACAGTTCGGCCTGGTGCTGAAAGAGGGCCCGGCGGAAGACAGCGCCAACCAGCAGGCGATTGCCAAGCTGCTGCGCTTTGCCTCAACCCACACCGACTCGTCCGAGCAGACCGTCTCGCTGGAAGACTACGTGTCGCGTATGAAGGAAGGCCAGGAGAAGATCTACTACATCACCGCCGACAGCTACGCGGCGGCGAAGAGCAGCCCGCACCTGGAGCTGCTGCGCAAGAAGGGCATCGAAGTGCTGCTGCTCTCCGACCGCATCGACGAGTGGATGATGAGCTACCTGACCGAGTTCGACGGCAAGTCCTTCCAGTCGGTGGCGAAAGCCGACGAATCGCTGGACAAGCTGGCGGATGAAGTGGACGAGTCCACCAAAGAGGCGGAAAAGGCGCTGACGCCGTTCATCGAGCGCGTGAAAACCCTGCTCGGCGACCGCGTGAAAGAGGTACGTCTGACCCATCGCCTGACCGACACGCCGGCAATCGTCACCACCGAAGCGGACGAAATGAGCACTCAGATGGCGAAGCTGTTCGCCGCTGCGGGCCAGAGCGTGCCGGAAGTGAAGTACATCTTCGAACTGAATCCGGAGCACGCGCTGGTGAAACGCGCCGCGGACACGCAGGACGAGGCGAAATTCGGCGAGTGGGTTGAGCTGCTGCTGGATCAGGCCCTGCTGGCCGAGCGCGGCACGCTGGAAGACCCGAACCTGTTTATCAAGCGCATGAACCAGCTGCTGGTTTCTTAACGCGGCTTTATGGCCTCTCTCCTCCCGGAGAGGGGCTTTTTTATCTGCTTCGCACTATTTCCCGCCATTAACCGTTTCAGCCACCCGCCTTCCTTGAGCGATCTGCCTTCTGGTGGTATCGTTTAGCGCTTTTGAAAAATTGAAACGACATTTGAGGGGATTTTCGCAATGCGTATTATTCTGCTTGGCGCTCCTGGCGCAGGTAAAGGAACTCAGGCGCAGTTCATTATGGAGAAGTACGGTATTCCGCAGATCTCCACCGGCGACATGCTGCGCGCTGCCGTAAAATCAGGTTCTGAGCTTGGCAAACAGGCAAAAGACATTATGGACGCTGGCAAGCTGGTGACCGATGAGCTGGTTATCGCCCTGGTCAAAGAGCGCATTGCGCAGGAAGACTGCCGCAACGGCTTCCTGCTCGACGGTTTCCCGCGCACCATTCCGCAGGCCGATGCCATGAAAGAAGCGGGCATTAAGGTCGACTACGTGCTGGAATTTGATGTACCGGACGAGCTTATCGTTGACCGTATCGTGGGCCGCCGCGTACACGCCGCCTCCGGCCGCGTATACCACGTCAAATTCAATCCGCCGAAGGTAGAAGGCAAAGATGACGTGACCGGCGAAGAACTGACCACCCGTAAAGACGATCAGGAAGAGACCGTGCGCAAGCGCCTGGTCGAGTACCACCAGATGACCGCACCGCTTATCGGCTACTACTCGAAAGAAGCGCAGGCGGGCAACACTAAATACGCCAAAGTTGACGGCACCAAACCGGTGGCCGACGTGCGCGCCGAGCTGGAAAAAATCCTCGGCTAATCGCGGTATCTCTCTCACCCGGACCCTCCGGGTGAGAAAACATCTCATTTCTACCTCTTGTATCAATAGATACTACTCAGTAACGTTTCAGCTATAATTCTCAGCCAGTTAAACGAATACGAGGCGGTAATGCGTCAGACGAAAACCGGCATTCTGTTAGTCAATCTTGGCACTCCTGAAGCCCCTACGCCTGCGGCGGTGAAGCGCTATCTGCGCCAGTTCCTTAGCGACCGGCGCGTGGTTGATACGCCGCGCCTGCTGTGGTGGCCGCTGCTGCGCGGCGTGATCCTGCCGCTGCGATCGCCCAGAGTCGCAAAGCTGTATCAGTCTGTCTGGATGGAGGGCGGCTCTCCGCTGATGGTCTACAGCCGCCAGCAGGAGCAGGCCCTGCGCGAGCGCCTGCCCGATACCCCGGTGGCGCTGGGCATGAGTTACGGCTCGCCGTCGCTGGAGAGCGGTGTGCAGGCGCTGCTGGATCAGGAGGTGGACCACATCGTGGTGCTGCCGCTCTATCCGCAGTACTCCTGCTCAACCGTTGCCGCCGTCTGGGACGAGCTCGGGCGTATCCTGGTCAACAAGCGCCGCATTCCCGGCATCTCCTTTATCCGCGACTATGCCGACGACAGCGACTATATTCAGGCGCTTGCCAATAGCGCCCGCGCCTCCTTTGCCGAGTGCGGCGAGCCGGACCTGCTGCTGCTCTCCTATCACGGCATTCCCCAGCGCTACGCCAGCCAGGGCGATGACTATCCCCAGCGCTGCCGCAGAACCACCCGCGAGCTGGTATCGGCGCTCGGTATCCCGCCGGAGAAGGTGATGATGACCTTCCAGTCGCGCTTTGGCCGCGAGCCGTGGCTGACGCCCTATACCGATGAAACGCTGAAAATGCTCGGCGAGAAGGGCGTGAAGCATATTCAGGTGATGTGCCCCGGTTTTGCCGCCGACTGCCTGGAAACCCTCGAAGAGATAGCCGTCCAGAACCGGGAGTTCTTCCTTGAGGCCGGCGGCGAGCAGTATCACTACATTCCGGCGCTGAACGCCTCGGCGGACCATATTGAGATGATGGTCAACCTGACGGCACCTTACCGCTGATTGGGTCGGAGGAAACGGGCGGAGATGTGCTACTCTTTCCGCCCGTTTACCGCAACCTGACCGCAGAGCATGAAATTTCCCGGCAAGCGTAAATTTAAACACTACTTTCCCGTCGACGCCCGCGATCCGCTGCTGTCGACAGCGCCCGAGCGCGAGGCCAGCCCGTCGTGGGTGGTGGGCATCGATCAGACCCTGGTGGATATCGAGGCGAAGGTGGACGACGCCTTTATCGCCCGCTACGGGCTGAGCGTCGGCCACTCGCTGGTGATTGAGGATGACGTTGCGGAGGCGCTCTATCGCGAACTGCTGCAGGGCGGGCTTATCAGCCACCAGTTCGCCGGCGGCAGCATCGGCAATACCCTGCACAACTATTCCGTACTGGCGGACGACCGCTCGGTGCTGCTTGGCGTAATGTGCCGCAATATCGAAATCGGCGGCTACGCCTACCGCTATCTGTGCAACACCTCCAGCCGCACCGATCTCGACTATCTCCAGGGTATTGACGGCGCTATCGGCCGCTGCTTTACCCTGATAGGCGACAGCGGCGAGCGCACCTTTGCCATCAGCCCCGGCCAGATGAACCAGCTGCGCCCGGAGAGTATTCCCGAAGCGGTGATTGCCGGCGCCTCGGCGCTGGTGCTCACCGCCTATCTGCTGCGCAGCCGCCCCGGCGAGCCGATGCGCGAGGCGACGATGCAGGCCGTGGCGTACGCCAAAAAGCACGGCGTGCCGGTGGTGCTGACCCTCGGGACGACATTTATTATTGCCGACGATTCGGCGTGGTGGCAGACATTCCTCAAAGAGAACGTCTCTATTCTGGCGATGAACGAGGATGAGGCGAAGGCGCTGACCGGCATCGGCGATCCGCTGCTGGCGGCCGACAGGGCGCTGGACTGGGTGGATCTGGTGCTCTGCACCGCCGGACCCGCCGGGCTGTATATGGCCGGCTTCACCGAAGAGAGCGCAAAGCGCGAAACCCAGCATCCGCTGCTGCCGGGGGCGATTGCCGAATTCAACCAGTACGAATTCAGCCGCGCCATGCGCTACCGGGAGTGCGATCGGCCGCTGCGCATCTACTCCCACATCGCGCCCTACATGGGCGGTCCGGAGAAGATCATGAACACCAACGGCGCGGGCGACGCCGCGCTGGCGGCGCTGCTGCACGATATCGCCGCCAATAACTACCACCGCAGCACGGTGCCAAACTCGGGCAAGCACGCCCTCGGCTGGCTGACCTACTCCTCGCTGGCGCAGGTGTGCAAATACGCCAACCGCGTCAGCTACCAGGTGCTCAACCAGCACTCCCCGCGCCTGACCCGCGGCCTGCCCGAGCGCGAGGACAGTCTGGAGGAGGCCTACTGGGAGCGCTGATTTTTACACGCGAATGGCGTTAAAATGCGTTTTACACGCGATCGGCGTTAAATTTGATTTTACACGCGAAGGGCGTTAAGGTGAGTTTTACACGCACTTGCCAGTAAAAGGTCGGTCATGAAAATTACCTCACCAGCGCAGCTGGCCATCTACCTCAAGGACCGCAGAAAGCAGCAGAAGCAGGCGCAGAGCACCGTCGCCGAACGGGTTGGCCTGCGTCAGGACACGGTGTCTAAATTTGAGAACAGTCCCGATAAAAGCCAGATTGATACCCTGTTTAAAATCCTCTCCTCGCTAAATATGGAGCTGCACCTTGAGCCCAGAGAGGCGAAAAAATCGGAGCAGGGCTGGAAAGAGGAGTGGTAGTTCAGTCTGCCTTTCCTGGGCAGAATGATGATTCCCGGTAGGCCGGTGCAAGCGAAGCGCCGCCCGGCAAAAGGGCGGCGATAAGAATAAAACAGCGGGTGTCTATTTGCCCAAAAAGGATAAAGGGCCCCTCCGGCCCTTTATCTTTTAAGCTCCCGCCGGTTCTGACGCCGGCGTGGTCAGCAGCGCCAGCATGGTATTAGCAATCTCGCGCTCGCCCATCACCACCTCATTGGCGCCGCGCTCGGTGATGTAGTCCACCTCATCATCGTAGTGGGCGCGGGCAATAATCTCGATATGCGGATTCTTCTCGCGGGCGGCGGCGACAATCTCGCCGGCCTCATAGCCGTTGGGGATGGTCAGCAGCAGGAAGCGGGCGCAGTCGAGGTGCGCCAGGTTCATCACCTCTTCGCTGGCGGCGTTGCCCAGCACGGCGCGAACGCCGCGGTTGCGCAGCTCATCGACGCGGGTGCGCGATGTTTCAATGACCACCAGCGGAATATTCTGCGCGATAAGCTTCTCGCCGAGCAGGCTGCCGACCCGGCCGTAGCCGACCAGCAGGATATGGTCGCAGATGTCCACCGGGATCTGCTTCTCCTCCTCGATGGCCTCTTCCAGCGTCTGCTCGTCGAGGGTTTCCGTTTTTTCGAGGTACTTCTCCAGCAGCGCAAACAGCACCGGATTGAGCATAATGGAGAGGATAGCGCCCGCCAGCACCAGATTCTGTCCGGCCTGCGGCAGCAGATCCAGCGCCATGCCGAGGCCCGCCAGAATAAAGGCAAATTCGCCGATCTGCGCCAGGCTTGCGGCGATGGTCAGCGCCGTGCGCTGGGAGTGGCCGAACAGGCGCACCAGCATAAACGCCGCCGCCGACTTGCCGAAAAGGATAATAGCCAGCACGCCGAGCACCGCAAACGGCTGCTCAATCAGAACCATCGGATCAAACAGCATACCGACGGAGACAAAGAACAGTACGGCAAACGCATCGCGCAGCGGCAGCGTATCGCTTGCCGCGCGGTGGCTCAGTTCGGACTCATTCAGCACCATGCCCGCAAAGAAGGCGCCCAGCGCAAAGGAGACATCGAACAGCTCCACGGCGCCGAAGGCGATGCCCAGCGCCAGGGCCAGTACCGACAGCGTAAACAGTTCCCGCGAACCGGTGGCCGCGCTGCGGGCAAGGATCCACGGCACCAGGCGGCGTCCGACGACCATCATAATGGCGATAAAGGCGATAACTTTGCCGATGGTCAGCCCCATATCGAGGCTCAGGCTGGCCAGCCCGACGTCGCCCTTATCCAGCATCCCCGCCACCGCGGGCAGCAGCACCAGCGTCAGCACCATCACCAGGTCTTCGACAATCAGCCAGCCGATGGCGATTTGCCCGCGCTGGGTATCAATCAGCTGTCGCTCTTCCAGCGCGCGCAGCAGCACCACGGTGCTTGCCGTTGACAGGCACAGGCCAAAGACGATGCCGGTCATTAGCGACCAGCCGAGCATGGCAGACAGTCCCATGCCCAGCAGGGTGGCCACGGCTATCTGCGCAATCGCGCCGGGAATGGCGATTTTCTTTACCGCCATCAGATCCTTGAGCGAGAAGTGCAGGCCAACGCCGAACATCAGCAAAATGACGCCCAGTTCCGCCAGCTCGGGGGCCAGCTGCGTATCGGCAACAAAGCCTGGCGTAAAGGGACCGGAGAGCACGCCCGCTAACAAATAACCCACCAGCGGAGAAATACGAAGTTTATTGGCGATCATGCCGAGAATAAAAGCGAGGACGAGCCCGCCGACGATGGTGGTGATGAGCGGTGTGGCGTGGTGCATTGCGTCTCCTTTTGCCGTGGCAGCGATCCGTCGCTGTCGGAAAGTCAAAAATCCTGGTAATAGTTTATGACAATTTTATCGGCTTTGTTTATTAAAATGTGTTGAATGGTGAATAAAAATGAGATTTGAACCTGAATCGGGGCGTTATGGAGATAATGGCGGTTAAAAAGAGGGATTGTGAGGTAAAACAAGGAGGTTACGGCTGCCAGGTTGCGACTCTGGCAGCCCTCAGATTAGGCCTTATGGCGATTATCAGGCAGAAATATCGTCAACATGCCCAGCAGCGGCAGGAAGGCGCAGATTTTATACACATACTCGATGCTGGTATGGTCGGCAACGACGCCAAGTACCGCGGCTCCCAGGCCGCCCATACCGAAAGCGAAGCCGAAGAAAAGCCCGGAAACCATGCCGATCCTTCCCGGTAAAAGCTCCTGAGCGTAGACCAGAATGGCCGAAAAGGCGGAAGCAAGGATAAAACCAATGATCACCGTCAGAATGCCCGTCCATTCGAGCGTTGCATAAGGCAAAATAAGCGTAAAGGGCGCAACGCCGAGGATGGAGCCCCAAATGACATATTTACGGCCAATTTTATCGCCGACGGGCCCGCCAATCACCGTACCGGCCGCGACGGCAAACAGGAAGGTAAACAGGTGGATCTGCGCATTTTGCACCGATAACCCAAACTTATGCATCAGATAAAAGGTGTAGTAGCTGCTAATGCTCGCCATATAGAAATATTTCGAGAAAATCAGCACCAGCAGCACGCAGACCGCCAGTACCACCTTATTACGCGGCAGCGGGCTGACGACGGCGGCTTTAGGCTTCCCTTTATTCATTCTGTGCTGAGCGGCGTACCAGCGGCTGACCTGAGCCAGTACCACGATAGCCAGCAGCGCCGCGAGAACAAACCAGCCGACGTTGCCCCGGCCATAGGGCGCAATAATCAGCGCCGCCAGCAGCGGGCCCATAGAGCTGCCGAAGTTACCGCCGACCTGGAACAGCGACTGGGCGAGGCCGTGGCGGCCCCCCGAGGCCATGCGCGCCACCCGCGATGACTCCGGGTGAAATACCGATGAACCCGTGCCGACCAGCGCCGCGGCCAGCACCACGGTGCCGAAACTGCCCGCCAGCGCCAGCAGCACCAGCCCGCTGAGGGTAAAGCACATGCCAATCGGCAGCGACCACGGCATCGGATACTTATCGGTCCAGTAGCCGACTACCGGCTGTAGCAGAGAAGAGGTCAGCTGGAAGGTGAGGGTTATCATACCGATCTGCACAAAGGTCAGCGAAAACTCGGACTGCAGCAGAGGATAGATCGCCAGAATCAGCGACTGGATCATGTCATTAAGCAGGTGAGAAAGACTGATGGCGCCGAGGATGCGGAAAGAGGTTCCGGCCTTGCGCTGGGGCGCGGCGTTTCCCGGCGCGGCCGGGCTGGTTTCACTGATTGCCATAGGGTTCACTCAAAAAGTCTGGTTGCGATGTTGGAGTTATTGGGGAGACTAATAATTATCTGCCTAAGATAACCGTCTAACACGTCGGAAGAAAGTCTCAAATCTGAAAACATTTTTGTCTATGCTTGTTACTTATTGTAATTTCAGCGCTGTTGATGATGTCAGGGAGAGAAAAATGAAGTTTATTAAACGCGGCGTGGCGCTGACCATGCTGGCGGCAGTGTCACTCACCAGCCTGCAGGCGCAGGCTTATGAGCGGGATAAAACCTATAAAATTACCATCCTGCACACGAACGATCACCACGGCCATTTCTGGCGCAGCGAGTACGGCGAGTACGGCCTGGCGGCGCAGAAAACGCTGGTGGACGGCATTCGCCGCGAGGTCGCGGCCGACGGCGGCAGCGTGCTGCTGCTTTCCGGCGGCGATATCAATACCGGCGTGCCGGAGTCGGATCTGCAGGATGCCGAGCCGGATTTTCGCGGCATGAACCTGGTGGGCTACGATGCGATGGCCGTCGGCAACCACGAATTCGACAATCCGCTCAGCGTTCTGCGCCAGCAGGAGAAGTGGGCAAAATTCCCGTTTCTCTCCGCCAATATCTATCAGAAGAGCACCGGCGAGCGCCTGTTTAAGCCCTGGGCGCTGTTTAATCGCGGCGGCCTGAAGATTGCGGTGATCGGCTTAACCACCGACGACACGGCGAAAATCGGCAATCCGGAAAACTTCACCGATATCGAATTTCGCAAGCCGGCGGACGAGGCGAAGCTGGTGATTCAGGAACTGCAGCAGAACGAAAAGCCGGACGTCATTCTCGCGGCGACCCACATGGGGCACTACGATAACGGTAACCACGGCTCCAACGCGCCAGGCGATGTGGAAATGGCCCGCAGCCTGCCCGCCGGTTCGCTGGCGATGATTGTGGGCGGTCACTCGCAGGACCCGGTTTGCATGGCCTCGGAAAACAAGAAGCAGGTCGACTACGTGCCCGGCACGCCCTGCGCGCCGGACCGGCAGAACGGTATCTGGATCGTGCAGGCCCACGAGTGGGGCAAGTACGTGGGACGCGCCGACTTTGAGTTTCGCAACGGCGAGATGAAGCTGGTGCACTATAAGCTGATCCCGGTCAACCTGAAGAAAAAAGTGACCTGGGACAACGGCAAAAGTGAGCGCATACTCTACGCCCCGCAAATCCCTGAAAATCCGCAGATGCTCTCCCTGCTGACGCCGTTCCAGAATAAGGGGCGCGCCCAGCTTGGCGTGAAGATTGGCGAGGTGAACGGCCATCTCGAAGGGGATCGCAGTAAAGTGCGCTTTGTACAGACCAACATGGGCCATCTGCTGCTCAGCGCCCAGATGGCGCGCACCGGCGCGGACTTCGGCGTGATGAGCGGCGGCGGCATTCGCGACTCGATTGAGGCCGGGACTATCACCTACAAAGACGTGCTGAAGGTGCAGCCGTTTGGCAACGTGGTGGTCTATGCCGACATGAGCGGGAAAGAGGCGGTGGAGTACCTGACCGCCGTGGCGAAGATGAAGCCCGATTCCGGAGCCTATCCGCAGTTCGCCAACGTCAGCTTCGTGGCGAAGGACGGCAAGCTCAGCGACCTGAAAATCAAGGGTGAACCGGTCGATATGAACAAAACCTACCGCCTGGCGACGCTTAACTTCAACGCCACCGGCGGCGACGGCTATCCGCACATCGACAACCGGCCCGGCTACGTGAATACCGGCTTTATCGACGCCGAAGTGCTCAAGCAGTATATCCAGCAGAACTCGCCGCTGGACGTGAGTGCTTATGAACCGAAAGGCGAGGTCAGCTGGCAGTAGGGCGCAGCGCCTCTGCTCGTCAGAGGCGGTGAATCAGTCCCGACGGGCGATATCGGCGAAGCGGGCGTCAAGCAGCTTCGCCAGATCCGCCGCCGCCAGCTCAATATCCAGCCCGCGCCTGCCGCCGGAGACGTAAATGGTGCTGAACGTCTGCGCCGGGGCGTCGACGATGGTCGGCAGGCGCTTTTTCTGCCCCAGCGGGCTGATGCCGCCCACCAGATAGCCGGTGGTGCGCTGGGCCACCAGCGGGTCGGCCATATCCACTTTCTTGGCGCCCAGCGCCTTTGCCACCTTTTTGAGATCCAGCTGCGTCGCCACCGGCGTAACCGCCACCGCAAGGTGTTTCATATCGCCATTGACCGCTACCAGCAGCGTCTTGTAGACCTGGTCGGCATTGAGCCCCAGCTTGCGCACCACTTCATCGCCAAAGTTGGTTTCGTTCGGGTCGTGATCGTAGGTGTGGATCTGAAAAGGAACCTTGTTTTTTTCGAGTAGCTTAACGGCGGGCGTCATGGCAAACCTTATTACATCTGGACAAAGTGGACTAAGCATACGCCCGGATGGCGCGGAAAAAATAGTACTATCTTGCGCATTTCTGTTGGCGAAGAGGCCAACTTTGAGCGACAATCGAGGGATCCCGACATAAGCCGGGAATAATAATAACGATGAAATTCCTCTTTGACGGGCCAATAGCGATATTGGCCATTTTTTTATTTCAGCATCGACGGCAGGTTACCTTCGCCATACAGATGCAGAGCCCCCACCGCTACAACGTAGCGCCCCGGCGGCAGCGCCAGCAGCCTGTCGCGCCAGGCCAGATTGCGCTGCTGCATCAGCACATCGTACAGCGACTGGCTGAAGGTATTGGGCAGCGTCGGCGTTTCGCCCGACGGCTGCGTTATCCACCAGCCGATCATCACCTGCAGCAGTCTGGCATTGGTGTGCCATTGGGTCAGCGTATCGCTTAGCAAGTCGAAGCCGTTATCCGGCAGGTTGAGCAGCAGCGCCACCTGACTGTCCGCGCCCTCCAGCTCAATCACCGGCTTCGATAGCGCTCTGGCGCTGTGCAGCAGCTGGTAATCAATGCCGTAATTCGGGCGCAGGCCCAGCTTTTGCGCGTTAGTCGCCTGCAGCACCATCGCCACCTGCCACAGCGGCTGGTTGTCAAACGGCGCCAGCGACAGGCCCTGCTCGCCGGCGCGCGCTTCAAGCTGCTGATACAGGGTTTCGCTCAGGCGCTCCCGCAGCGGCGGGTAGCTCGGCAGATTATTGAACGGCGTTTCGCTGCCGCTGATGTCGGCCTCGACGATCAGCGCATCGGCCTGCTGCAGCTTTTTAAGCAGCCCGGCGGGCAGGGGGGCCATATCGCGGGTCCCCATATGGATGCTGCCCACCAGATGCAGCTGCTGGCCGCCCTTGAGCGTCACGTCCATGCCGGGCCAGGGATAGCGGCCCGACAGCAGAGAGCGAAGTGATGATTTTAGTTGTTGAAACAGCCCCATACGCGCTCCCGAAACAAAAGGCCATGCTAGCGCGTTGGGGCCAGGGGCTCAACTGGATTACGCCTTCGGCTTAAACCGCAGCAGGCGATTGGCGTTGCTGACCACGGTAATTGACGACAGCGCCATAGCGGCGCCCGCCACTACCGGATTGAGCAGCGTGCCGGTAAAGGGCCACAGGATGCCTGCGGCGACCGGAATACCGATCGAATTGTAGATAAAGGCGCCCAGCAGGTTCTGCTTCATGTTGCGCAGCGTCGCCCGCGAAATGGCCAGCGCGTCGGCAACGCCGGTGAGGCTGTGGCGCATCAGGGTGATGGCCGCCGTTTCGATAGCGACGTCGCTGCCGCCGCCCATGGCGATACCCACCTCGGCCTGCGCCAGCGCCGGGGCGTCGTTGATGCCGTCGCCGACCATCGCCACTTTACGGCCTTCCGCCTGCAGTTTTTGGATTGCCTCGGCCTTGCCGTCCGGCAGCACGCCGGCGATGACTTCGTCAATGCCCGCCTCTTTGGCGATGGCGTTAGCCGTCGTCGGGTTGTCGCCGGTAAGCATCACCAGGCGGTAGCCCTCGCCGCGCAGGCGCTTCAGAGCGGCCACGCTGTCGTCGCGCAGCGGATCGCGAATGGCGAACAGGGCGGAAACCTTGCCGTCAACCGCCAGCAGCACCGGCGTCGCGCCATCCGATGCCTGAGACTCTACCGCCTGCGCGGCGGCGCCGGTATCGACGCGCTGCTCGTTCAGCAGCGCCGTATTGCCCAGCAGCAGTGCGTGGCCCTCCGCTTCGCCGCTGACGCCCAGCCCGCGCAGGGTGCGGAAGCCGCCGATCTGCGGCAGGGAAGTCTCGCCCGCCTTATCGACGATCGCCCGGGCCAGCGGATGGCTGGATCCCTGTTCAAGCGCGGCCGCCAGCCGCAGGGCCTGCGCTTCGTCAAGTTCGCCAAAGGTTTTAACTGCCACCACCTGCGGCTTGCCCTCCGTGAGCGTGCCGGTTTTATCGAACACCAGGGTGTCGAGTTTGCTGGCCCGCTGCAGGGCGTCGGCGTCGCGCACCAGCACGCCGTACTCCGCCGCCCGGCCGACGCCGGCGATGATCGACATCGGCGTCGCCAGCCCCAGGGCGCACGGACAGGCGATAATCAGCACCGTGGTGGCGATCACCAGGGTGTAGACAATCTGCGGCGCCGGGCCGAAGAAGAACCAGATCCCGGCGCTGATAACGGCGATAGCGACCACCACTGGCACAAAGACGGCGGAGATGCGGTCCGCCAACTGGCCTATTTCCGGTTTGCTGCTCTGGGCCTGGCGCACCATGCGAATAATGCGCGACAGCGTCGTGTGGCTGCCGACGGTGCTGGCGCGGAACAGCACGCTGCCGTCCTGCACCACGGTCCCGGCGTGGACGCCGTCGCCGCTGCCTTTTTGCTGCGGCACCGGCTCGCCGGTAAGCATCGCCTCATCGAGCCAGGCTTCGCCTTCGGTGATCTCGCCGTCAACCGGCACCCGATCGCCGGTGGTCAGACGCAGGATAGCGCCGGGCTGCACCTCGGCCAGCGGCACCGACTTCTCGCCGCTCTCCGTCACCACGCGGGCGGTGGGCGGCGTCAGATCCAGCAGTTTTTCCAGCGCTTTCGAGGACCGCTGGCGGGCGCGGGCCTCCAGCATATGGCCGAGGTTAATCAGGCCGATAATCATCGCGCTGGCTTCGTAATAGAGGTGGCGCGCCTCCGGCGGGAACCACTGCGGCCAGAGGTTAACGCTCATTGAATACAGCCAGGCCACGCCGGTGCCCAGCGCCACCAGCGTATCCATGGTGGCGGTGCCGTTCTTCAGGCTTTTCCAGGCGCTGGTGTAGAAGTGGCCGCCGGCAAAGACCATCACCGCGAGGGTGACGAGGCCGATAGCCAGCCACAGCGCGCGGTTGGCGTCGGTGACCATCATGTTGTCGCCGATCATGCCCCATACCATTACCGGCACGCCCACCAGCAGGGCGACAATCGCCTGCCAGCGGAAGCGCTTCATGGTGGCAACGGCGGTCTCCTGCTGGCGCTCCCGGCGCTTCTGGTCATCGTCGATGGCCTCTGCGCTGTAGCCGGCTTTCTCCACCGCCTGCACTAAATCGGCGGCGGAGGCGCTGCCCATCACCAGGGCCGTGCGCTCTGCCAGGTTTACCCGTGCCTGGCTGACGCCGGGAACGGCAGCAAGCGCGTTCTGAACCCGGGAGACGCAGCTGGCGCAGCTCATGCCGCCGATCAGCAGCTGCCTGCTGTCGTCGGCATCATCCGCTGCCGGAAGCTCAGGAGTGACCGCTGTCAGTGCTTCCGACGGGATTGACGTCTCTGTCAGCGGCTCAGTTTTTGGGTGGCCGACCTCCGCGCCGTAGCCGGCCTCTTTGACCGTGGCGATCAGCTGATCGGCGCTGGCGCTGCCGGTGACTTTGGCTTCGGTAATGGTAACGTCCGCCTGTTCAACGTCCGGGCGCTGCTCCAGGCTCTCTTTAACGCGCTTTACGCAGTGGCCGCAGGAGAGGCCGTCCAGCGCAAGGGTAATGGTTTGAGACATAGTTCCTCCGTAAATAGTGATCGCCGCCGTTGACCGGCGCGGCGCTTCTTCTTACAGTGACTAAGGTTAAACCTTCCATCAAGGGGAAGGTCAAGGGGGCAGCGTGAATATCAGCGACGTAGCAAAAAAAACCGGCCTGACCAGCAAGGCTATCCGCTTTTATGAAGAGAAGGGACTGGTAACGGCGCCGATGCGCAGCGATAACGGTTACCGCAATTATACGCAAAAGCATCTTGATGAGCTGACGCTGCTGCGCCAGGCGCGGCTGGTGGGCTTTAATCTGGAAGAGTGCCGGGAGCTGGTGCACCTGTTCAACGATCCGGCCCGCCACAGCGCCGACGTTAAGGCGCGCACGCTGCAGAAGGTGGCGGAGATCGAGAGCCACATTGAGCAGCTGCAGGCGATGCGCCAGCAGCTGCTCAGCCTGGCGGCATCCTGCCCGGGCGATGACGGCGCTCACTGTCCGATCATTGATAATCTTTCGGGCTGCTGTCGGCAAAAAGGTTAAGTAAGCGCCGGCTTACCGCTTCTACAGGTAACGATCTGCTCCAGACCGAGGGCGGTCAGCGCCTCCTGGATACTGCGATAGAGCCACGCTTTATGAAGCGGCCCCCGGAGATTCAGTAACCGCATCACTTCGGCGTGCAGGCTATACACCCGTTTAGTGCTCATCTGCATCTGACAGGCGATCTCCTTGATGGAATAGCCCGCGATATGCAGCCGGATGCTGTACCACTGGCGATACGTTATGCCTTCGCTATGGAAAAGCGGATCGTGGGTGTCATTCCGGCCGCTAAACATACCGCGCAGTTTCTTACGCAGCTCAGACAGCGTCGCGCACGGCGAGGCGATGCTCACGCCCCGCGGCAATAGCCAGAACTGCTGCGGGATCCTGTCAGACACCGCCAGCTGCCGGAGCGCCGGAAATCGCTGGCATAATCTGATAACGGTTGCGGTCAGTTCCTTACTGTAGCCGGGTTTAATATCCAGCCAGATCACCACATCTGGCGTAAAGCGCGCCTCCTCCAGCAGCTGCTTTTGCAAATCCTCTATGTGACGGTATACCTTGAGCCGCAGCGGCGCATATTCGCCCAGCAGCCAGCGAATGCCGGAGGTAAATAAAAAATTGCCGGAAACGACCGCAACGTGCTGCCACGTCTGGGTGATATTTTTTACGGGATCGCTTAATACCCACTCGCCGGTGGCGGACTCTTTGACGATGCTGATCGTCGAGTCGGGTAAGCGCTCCCCTGGAAAGTGATCGGGTAATACAAAACCGTGCAGATTGCCTGCAAGGGGCGACATATTCACCTGATTTTTTATTTTCATGAACGATCGTTGTCCTTGTCTTATTAAGATGAAATCAAAAAGTTTTATTTCTTATTCAATCCAGTAGCATTTCTGCAGAGAAAGCGGCGATCCTGCGGCCAGCGCCGTCGGGCCTGAAGACAGGCACCGTTGAGCAGATCGGGTTGAGTTGCCCCAATAATGGCCAGCCGGCTGGCCATTACGTTAGGATCGTTATGATGCCGCTGGTAGCTATCCGCCCAGCGGGTAAACCGGGCAAGCAGCTGCGGATCGCGGAGAGTGTTATAGCGAATCAACAGGGCGATGTGCCGATCGTAATCCAGTCTGAGCCGCTGGCCGTATGGGTTGATTAATCCCAGTTCGCTATCGGTTGCGTCCGTCGCCAGCGGGGCGAGTCCGCGGCGTTCGATGGCCGTTAGCCTCTGCTGGGTAACGAGCGCGCTGGCCATAAACAGCAGGATCGGCAGACTTGCCGCTGCAATCACCAGGCGCATCCACCGCGATCCGGTACCGGCTGTCTCAGGCATAACCGGCGGCATAATAAGGGCAAGCAGCAGCGTCAGCATCAGGCAGTGTGGCGCCGACTGATACAGGGGATATTCCAGGTTGATATGACTGATGAGCGGCAGCAGCAGGGCGATGCCGGTCCAGCGCCAGCCGCCCGGTTGCCATAATCCGCGCAGGATCCCCGCCGCCATCAGCAGCAGACCGGCGACGGCCACGATGCCCCCCTCCGCCCAGGCATAAAGCAGTTCGTTATGCGGATGGATCAGCGTAACCACAAACGGACCGCCGCTTATCTGCGCCTGGCGGGAAAACGCCGCCTCAAAGCTGCCGTAACCCCATCCGGCCCACGGATGACGGGCGATCAACGCCCAGGTGGTTTTAAGAATAAGCCAGCGCTCGTGGGTGGAGCCGCGCTTATCGATGGCGGAGAACGCGTCGGGCAGATGCGCGCCCCATTGCCACGCGAGGGCCAGCGCAACGCCTCCCAGCATCAGCAATACCGCTGCCCGTCGCCTGACCTGAATTGATGAACAGAACAGCAGGCCGCAGCCCGCAATAGCCCCAATCCAGGCGGCCCGGCTCTGGATCAGCACCAGCATAAAGGGGAAGAAAAACAGCGCCCCTGAGGCCAACTTGCCCCGGCTATTGCTGGCGAGCAGGCACAGCAGGCCCGTGGCAACAAACGAGGCCAGAAGATTGGGCTGCTGAAAAATCCCCCAGGGACGCGAACCGCTAAAGCCGGGAGAGCCGTCCGCCATGACCATATGCTTAAAGACCAGCACCTGTAAAAAGCCGAACAGCGCCTGCATCAGCGCGGCCAGCCACAGCATCTGCAAAATCAGCCGGATGCTATCGCGGGTGAGCCCGGTGCGCCTCAGCAGCCATAAAAAGGCGATCATTCCCCACAGCCCGGCCACGCGCGGCAGGCCAGCGTACGGGACGCTGCCGGAGGTCGTCCACAGCAGCGGCAGGGACCATAACCCCGCGCCGATGCAGATTAGCCGAAATGCGCCGTCGGGGGCGCGCCCCTGCGCTACTCCCGGAAGCGTCACGGCGGTCCACATGCCGCACGCGGCCATGACTCCCCAGGTGATGATGTTGACCGGCAGGGAGAGGCCGTGCCCGCCGTTATTGGGCAGGTAGAAGAGCAGGCCGATACAGAGCCAGAGGCCCAGCAGCGTGAAGGTACCCCGGAAGGTCAGGGAGAGAGGTCGACGGGCGGGGAACGACATCATAGCTCCGTCATCACCATGACCGCATGAGCTGAAAAGCCGCCGGTCTTGATGGCTTTCAGCGCAACGCTGCCTTCACGAACGGGCTGAAAGATAAGCTTTACCTGAGTGGTGCCGTTCTTAAATGTTGCTGCAATGGTATCTGCCGGCGACATCGCCTTATCCTCGTAGAAGAGGGCTACCCCCACATTGTCGGTGGTGGTGCTAATGACCTCGCTGCCGTTCAGCGTCACCGGCGTGTAGCGAAACTGGATGCTGACTGACGATCCGGCATCGCGGGTGCACGATACGGATAGCGACTTTATGACGTTTTCCTGGTCATTCGCGTCCAGCCCGGTGGATAAAAATTTGCGCTCAAGAATGCCCAGATCAATATCCATATCGTCACCATTGTTCAGGACGCAGGAGGCCGGTGTTTCCGGAAGTATCTGCCCGTCGCTGCAGGTGCGGGGGGCGGGCGTAGCCCAGTCCACGTCCGGGGCCGTGGCGTCGAAAAAGGTGTAGCAGAGGCTGCTGCCCGCAGGAATAATGCCGCTGGCGCCATTAAAATCAGGATCCTGCTGCGGAATATTTTCAGCGCTGCTCAGATAAGCGCCGCGGAGGCTATTAACGTGGCCGGAACTGTTTGCTATCGTGCAGCGGATCGCCTGGTTAGCCGGACAAATATAGGTTCTGAGAAACCACATTCCGCTTTGCGGGACGAAAGAGGTATCGAACTGAACCTCCATCTCAGCAATGGATGCGGTAAAGGTTGTGGCATTTTTTATAAAATTGATCCCGGTTTTCTGCGCATTACCCTGCCACCAACAGCTGGTCTGGGTATAAACGCGCCAGCCTATCGCTTGTTCACAGGTGGCCGGCGTCGGCACTCCCCTGATGCCCGCCGCGAACGTCCGCAAAGGAAAAGAGCAGATAATCAATAGTAAAAGCGTGCAGCACAGATAAATAAGCCGGCGATATTGTTGTACGATTACTGGTATAAACATGCAGATTCCCCTGAAAATATTCTGTCAGCCTGCTGGTGATTACAGATACTCAACAATCAGCGAGCCCGAGGCGGTAAATGCCTTTGGTACCAGCGGCGCTTTCGGATCGGCCACCAGCTGCGCCTGAAGGTGCGGCGGGGCTGCGGGATTAATCTCGATTGCGGTATTGAGCGCTAGCGGTTGCCCCTCCCGGAGGATCCTGACGCCGAGGCCCGAAGTATCAGACCGCATGGTGAGCGCATCATCTCCGGTGGTCGGGGCATTAATCGTCATGTACACCCGGCTGTTATCGCCAATACCGCTGCATTTAAGCGCGTAAGAAATATCTCTGATATATTCCCCGTCAGCGATGTTATGAATACCGACCTTGCCAAATTCAATGCGGATCTCTTTATTATCATTTACCGTACAGGGCTTATTAAGCCGCAGCAGATGGCCGCTAAACAGCATGGTGAGAGTGTCGCCGTTTCCGGCGGCAACGCTGCCGGCCGCGGTCGATAAACAGAAAATAGCGGTACACAAGCGGAGCCTGAATCTGAACACGGAAGCCACCTTTAATTAAAAGCCATTGTAAGCGTTGCGCTGGCCGAGAAGGTCTCTCCGCTGCGGAATTCCGCGCCATCGCCGGTCTGGAGCAGCTTCGCGACAATACTCGGCTGGGCATCCATATCCACGTCAAACCAGGTATCGATATCCTGCCGGTGCCCGTTTACCAGCAGTTGAATGCCCAGCGAGGGCATGGCTTCGCCGGCGGCATTCTGCACGGCTAACAGCTTTCCTCCTTGCCAGGTCATCGCCACGCCCGATTGCGGTTTTAATATCATCTGCGTATTTTCATCGATATCATCGCTGCAGTTCATATCGCTACTCAGGGTCTGCTGATAATCTCCTTCAAGCGTATTTTGGCCGTCGATGGTTTTAAATTTGACCTCACCAAAGCGGATATCATCGTCGTAACTCTGCACAAAGTTGCAGTTGCCATTGGCGGTGATAGCGCCACTAATATTTAGGTTCATCTGGTACTGATTACTTTCGCTGGCCAGCGTCTGCAGGTTGATGCACCCCGCTGCCAGGCCCGCAATCAGCCCGGCGTAAACCATGCGTATTCGCTTACTTTTCATCCGTTTCTCCGTTGCCATCAGGGGTAGCTCACTGCAAATGTGGCCGTTGCCGAGAACTCGCCCGGTCGCAGCGTCTGGTGCACGATTGCCCGTGAGTCGGCCTGAACAAACGCCTGTAGCTCAATCCGGTTGACGCCCGCCGTAAGGCGGTATGCGGGGGTTGGCGTATTGACCGGCAGATAGACCCCATTTTTCTGCTCAATCCCGATGGCGATATTGGCTCCCCCTTCTCCGGATGCGGCCAGCATGCCGGGTAACTGCCCGCTCTCCGTACCGATAAATGTCAGCGTGGCGCTGCTGCCCCGGCTGATATCGCAATCTTTCAGTACGAGGGTAAACGGCACTCCGCGGGTTCGCGTCTCGCTATACAGCGCTTTGGTCAGCACTGATTTGAAGTCCACCACCTGTTCTGCGTAATCAGGATCGAGGCGGCAGGGCTGAGACACCAGACTACCGGCTATCTGCAGGTTATTTTCCAGCGCCAGCCCGCAGCCGGCGCGGGCGATCAGGAGCGCGGCGATAATGAGTCGTGCGCTAAGCCGGCGCCGGGCATCACTTTTGTTACCGCAGGGTAGCGCTGGATTATGCGGATATCGTGTGCGTTCCACTGAGTATGATCCTGTCTGCATGGTTCAAATCGTCAGCCCGCTTTTACTGCGCTAACGGCACACTGCTGCCCGGTGCAGCTAAAGATAAGCTTTGGCCGCCCACCATAGTCGTTAATGTAAGTCAGGACCGGATGGCTTCCGGCTGCCGCCGGTCGCAGCGTTAGCGGCTGGCTGCTCTGCGGCGCGATCATCACCGGCTTAAAGTCGCTGAACGCCGGGCGATTAACGTCGGCAGCGGCCTCAACAATCGTGACGTAATAGCCGGTCGGGTTGTGGAGCTGAAAGCGGTTGCCCTCTTTGCGCAGGGTGAGTTTGCTCTGGGGAATGTCGCGTCCGCCCTCTTTGAAGGCCAGCGCCGACGGGCGATAGAACAGTTTGATACGCGTCTGCAGCGCAATTTGCAGTGTATTGGGCCTGCTGCTAACCGGCGGGATCTCCCGCAGATTAAAATAGAACAGGGACTCCCTGTCCCGGGGGAGTGCGGACGCCGCTCCGGTATCCTGAATTTTTATCTGACTCTGCTCGCCGGGCTCTACCCGCTGCAGGGGCGGCTGAATGGCAAACGGCGTATCGGTTTTCTGGCCCGTACTGTCTTCAAGCCACGCCTGGGCCAGATAAGGCAGCGTTTTGTTCTGATTGCTGATGCTGAACGTTTCAGACCGGTTCTTTGCATCAAAGACGGCGCGCGTGCGGTCTAACGCGATGGCGGCCGAAGCCGGGTGCGCGTTAGCCAGCAGCGCTGCCGACAGCGCAATGGCCTGATAAATCGGATATAGCTTCATTCTCTTGCTCCAGGTATTGTGCGGAAAAACCTTAATAGCCCTAATACGTTGCCCGATGCCGGGCCTCACGCTCTGCAGACCAACCGTAGCGGACTGGGGGGGAGTACCCTGGGTAGCCGGATACGGCATTTTGTTGTTTCATCCCACCGGACGTTCATTGAGGCCTCCGGGACGATCCCCGTGAGCCATACGGCCCCGTCATCGCCGACAATGCCGGTCTGGATACCATCGCGATTGGCGATCGCCGCGCCAAAGGGGGGAACGCCGCCGTCAGCAAGCCGGATGACGGCCATCGATTTTCGGCCTGACAGTACGCCGAAGCGGCGATAGCCAATGGCGCCTTCGGTGAGCGTGTCCTGTACCACCGAGCGGGTCGCCTCCATGTTGTCGGGGAGCCTGTTCAGGTCGATATTGATACTGCTGCGGTAGTAGCTGCTGATATCGCTGATGACGGCTTTGCCGAACATATTGGAGCGGGTTAAGGCCGCGCTACCGCGCACCGGTACGCCGCTCACGCCGCCGGTATCGACCATCATTCGCGAGCCGCCGGGGCTGACGGTTCGGTGCAGCGCCGCGCCCTGCGCGGTCGCGGTGAGTCCGCCGTGCAGCGAAAAGCCGATGGCACTGTAGCGGCCGCCGGTGGCGCTGGCATTCGCGGAAATTTCGGCAATATCGCCCTCGTGCGTTATCCAGGCGCTGGCGGTGCTTTTCCCCCGGCTGGTGGTACCCGCTGAGAGGCTGTAATCATTATTGCTGTCGGGACGGGCGAAATAACGGACGTCATGCTGGCTCTCCCCGGCCCCGAACTGGCCGCTATAGCTGAGGGTGCTGCCGCTTCCCCAGGGGATAGTCAGGCTGAGATAAAGACCGTCATCATTTTTCCCTTCATATTGCGATCGGTATCCCGACAGCGTCAGGCTGACATCCTTGATATTGCCAGCGGAGAAATAGTCGGAGAGGGAGACGTTCCACGTATCGCTGGCAGGCCGATCCCAGTAGCTTTGATGGCTATAAGTGATGTAGGTCGACAGGTTGAGCGCGCGAAACTGTTTATTAAAGGAGAGGGTGTAGCGCTGCTTGCTGCTCCCGGGATCGGCGCTGCGCTGATAGCGTGCGCTGAGAAACTGCGGCATCGTCATATAGCGGCGCTCTGAGAAGCGATAGCCCGCGAAGGTGATCTGGCTGTCGTAGTCGGCAAACCGTTTGGCGTAGCTCAGGCGCCAGGCGCTGCCCTGGCGGATCTCTCCTTGTGGAAGGGTGGCCCGGGCGTAGGTGACGTCTGCGGAGACCGCGCCGAATGCGAGCAGATCGCGCCCGATCCCCAGCGCTTCGCTGGTATAAGCTTCAGCGCCCAGCCCGCCGCCATAGAGCGACCAGCCGTTGTTGATGCCCCAGGAGAATTCACCGGCCGTAAATAGCGGGCCCCGGCTGCGGCGATCGTAGTCTGACGGTTTGCCGGATGAAATCTTATACCGCACGGTTCCCGGCCGCGTCAGATAGGGAATATTGGCGGTTTCAACCTGGAAAGTGTGCACCGAGCCGTCCTGCTCCTCGACCCTGACGTCAAGCGTCCCGGTGAATGCATCATTAAGATCCTGGATGCGAAAAGGCCCGGCGGCAACGGTGGTTTCATAGAGGATGCGCCCCCGCTGGCTGACGGTAACTTTGGCATTGGTTTTCGCCACGCCGCTCACCTCAGGGGCGTATCCGCGCAGGTTTGGCGGCAGCTGGGCATCGTCGGAGGCCAGGCTGGCCCCGGTAAAGAGAAAGCTGTCAAACAGGGTAGAGTCAAGATAGTTTTCGCCCAGCGTCAGCTTTGCGCTTAGCGAAGTGATCGCGCGGAAAAGGTAGTAGCGGCTCCACCGCCAGTTCTGTCGCGCGCGGCCTGCGCGGTGCTGATACTGCGTCTGCCAGTCGGCCCGCAATCGCCACGGACCGGCATTAACGCCAACGGTGCCATTTCCACTGGCGGACTGGGTAGCATTATCCGAGGCGCTGCGCATGGACAGGGCGTTGATATCATAATCCGCCAGTATGCCGGGGACGCCATCATCCCAGCGGGACGGAGGGTCCCAGTTATCTGAGGTATATTCGAGCCACTTGCGGGGCACGTTAACGTAAAGCGTCCCGCTGCCCAGATCGGCGCGAGTCTGCATTCCCGGCAGGCTTTTTATGTCCAGACACGCCCCTTTATGCCACCACCTGAGCTGGCCCATCGCGCGTGCGGTCAGACCGATGGCAGACACCAGATCCTGCGTCAGGCAGGGGGAAGAGCCCTGAGGGGCGTCGTCTGGCGGCATAAACGTTACCGAACGTTCCGGCAGCTCCGCCTGGTTTATTCTGACGGTGAGCTGATACAGGCCCGGCATCAGGTAGCCGGCCCGGGAAAATTGCCCAAGATTGATATGGCTGCGGTCTTTCACATCCAGAATGTCAGCATTGAACTGAACGTAGCCGCCGCGCCCGGCCCCGTTAGCCTGTCCGGCGATAAGTATAAGCAGGGTTGCGGCAACCGGCGGCGCGAGAACGGCGCGCCGGCGACGATGATTCTCTCTCTGACGTTGACGTAAACAGAACATATTCGACATCACGACGAAACAACCTTTTCCAGGCGAAAAACAGCATCAATGTGCTCAAAATCAATAACCCGCTGGCCTGCTTTTTTCAGAAGTAGCGCAGCAGGCGCTTTTTCAGTGTGGAAGCATCCGTGCCTCCTGGGACGGGGCGCTGTGCGATGGTTAACGGGATCGGCCGACGCGCTCTCCTTATTGCGCCCGGCTGAGCTTATTAGTTGTAAGCCAGGGTAAAGTTAGCGATGGAGGTAAAGTCCCCGGGCGTAACCGCAGAAGAGCCGTCCCCCTGGAGATAAGCGGCAAAGCGCAGCTGGTTCGAACCGTCGTGCAGCGCGGGGGCGCTATAGGCTGTGCCCAGTTTTATTGGCGTACCTGCGGCGTCGGTGAGCGCGATCGTTGCCCCCTTTGCCGAGCCAGAAATCCCCAACTGGTCGGGGTTGCTTTCCGTCCCGATACCGGTAAAGGTAATTTCGACATTTTTAGCCGTTGTTAAGGCGCACTTTTCCAGATTGATAGAGAAACTGGTTGGTGTAGATGTGCCGCTATTTATCAGCGTAGCGCTGGATATTGCGCCGAGCTTGACGGTCTGTTCTTCAGAGTCCGGGTTGATAGAGCAGGGGGCATCAATAATTGCGCCTTTAAAATGAATAATCCCGTGGCCCTCATCTTTTGCCGCCGCCGCCGTTCCGGCGAACACTACTCCTGAGAGTATGGCTATGGCGCATGCTGAAACCTTCATAATAAAACCTCTTCGTTATTGTTTAAGTCAAATAGCGGCAGAATGCGGGTACAACAGCGCGGTGCATGCTGCTGCCGGAACGTAATTACTTTGTCATTATTTTTTATAAATCAGTTGACGGGGATGCTTATTGTTAACGCATCAAAGTCAGGCGGGCTTATTTTTAAAAAAAGTGACTAAAGCTGTCAATTAACGTATTTATGTGACGAGATTGAGTGCAACTGCATGATTTATAATATGTTCAAGTTAATTTGAATGTTACCCGTATCTTTGGTGTGGTTACATCTGCTGAAGAGCCACTTTTTTGTGGATGATCTATCTGGATTTTATTTATGTTTTGTTTATTTTAGGTGTTAAAATTCGTTTTACGCCATTTTGTGACATTACATGTTGTTATATACATTGATTGTGGTTTTTTATTTTACCATCATTTGTTTTTAACTAATATGTAACAATTAATCGCCGGAAAGTATAATCACCCGTTATGATACCGGTAAACATAAGGTGTGGGCGGCAAGCGTTTTGCAACATATTTAAAACATGGCCGGTTGTTTTTAGGAATTGTCATGAGATAGAGATTTTTTGCCAATTTTTTAATTCTCGTTGACGTCGGGAAGAAAAGCATTTTGAGGAGGAATATTCCTATTCCATACTGATTGATGGGGACGCGCTGAGGCTATTTTTGTTAAAATTATTAATAGCGGGCTATCTAATTAGCCTGCTACCGATAAATAAACAGAAAATTCAGAGTGCATCAGAACGGAGCGTGTGGATGAAGCGGGGCGCTCGCAGCCGATGCAGGGGCTGTCTGAAGGATAAGCGCAGAAAAAGCGTCCCCTTTCTCCAGGGACTGAAGAAAAGGGGGATATGTGCTCTGGCTAATGCGCGCTGGCCCCGATCCGCAGCGTAATCCCCTCCACGGCGAGGACCTCCACGCAGCTGCCGGCCGGCAGGTCGCTGTCGGCAACCACCCGCCAGGTGCCGTCTCCTATCCGCATATGTCCGCGGCCGTTAACGAGCGCGCTGTCAAGGGTAAACGTCTGACCCACCAGTTGCTGCCCCCGCTGATTAAGCAGGTCGTGGGCGCCGGGCTGGCGCTTTACCCGCAGGCTCAGCCAGCGCCACCACAGCCAGGTGGCAACCAGCGTCAGCGCGGCAAATAGCGCGCCCTGCCACTCCCAGCCGAGCGGCAGCAGCCAGATGAGCAGGCCGGTGACGATCGCGGCAACGCCGCTCCACAGCAGGTAGCCGCTGCCGCCAAGCATCTCCGCCGCCAGCAGCAGGCCGCCGAGGCTCAGCCAGAAAATATGCGGATGGGCGAGAATTGCCTCGGTCATAGTTTTTTCCGCTCGCCGCTGCTGGTGTTAATCAGTTCGCTGATGCCGGCGATGGAGCCCATCAGGCTGCTGGCGTCCAGCGGCATCATCACTACTTTGCTGTTGTTGGCGGAGCCAATCTTCTGCAGCGCGTCGGTATACTTCTGCGCCACGAAGTAGTTAACGGCCTGAATATCGCCGGCGGCAATCGCCTCGGAGACCATCTGCGTCGCCCGGGCCTCCGCCTCGGCGGAGCGCTCGCGCGCCTCGGCCTGTAAAAACGCCGACTGGCGGTCGCCTTCCGCCTTGAGGATCTGCGACTGCTTTTCACCTTCTGCCTTCAGGATCTCCGCCTGGCGTACGCCCTCCGCTTCCAGGATGTAGGCGCGCTTGGTCCGCTCGGCCTTCATCTGGGCGTTCATCGAGGCGATAAGCTCGGCCGGCGGGCGCACGTCGCGGATCTCGATGCGGGTAACCTTAATGCCCCACGGATTGGTTGCTTCATCGACGATGTGCAGCAGGCGGGTGTTGATGCTATCGCGCTGGGAGAGCATTTCGTCCAGCTCCATCGAGCCCAGCACGGTGCGGATATTGGTCATGGTCAGGTTAATGATTGCCAGCTCAAGATTACTGACCTCATAGGCGGCCTTCGGCGCGTCGATGACCTGGATAAAGCACACCGCATCGATGGTGACGTTGGCGTTATCTTTGGAAATCACCTCCTGAGAGGGGATATCCAGCACCTGCTCCATCATATTGATCTTGCGGCCGATGCGATCCATAAACGGCACCACCAGATTGAGACCCGGCTGCAGGGTGGCGGTGAAGCGCCCGAAGCGCTCAACCGTCCACTGGAACCCCTGCGGGACAATCTTCACCCCGGCAGCGACGACGACCAGGGCAACAAAAATTAATACGGGGATAAAGATAAGCACCAAAAACCTCCTGTTTTTTGCTTCAGCGCACGGCGGGCGTACCGGGCTACGGCGGGCAGTATAACTTTTATCCACCACCGGGTGAACGTCCGGATACTGCCCATAAAAAAGCCTTCTCGCGGGGAGAAGGCTTGACGATCTGCGCTAACGCCCGTCAGTACAGCAGAGAGTAGAGCTGGCGGCGGTATTTTGACGCCAGCGCGTCGCCGGTGCCGAGGGCGGCGAGGATCTCCTGCAGCATCTTGCGGGCCTGGCCGTCGGCGGCGCCGAGATCTTTGCGCAGGTGGCTGAACAGCAGCTCCAGCGCCTCTTCATTGCGGCCCACCTGGTGCAGCTGCAGCGCCAGCTGCGAGGCGAGGGCGGCATCCTCCGGGCTGGCGGCAACCTGCTGCTGCAGCTGCTGAATTTCCGGCGTGTCCGCCGCCTGCTTTAGCAGCTCAATCTGCGCCACCAGGCCCTGGTAGCGGGTGTCCTGATCCTGCAGCGGGATGGTTTTCAGCGTTGCTTCCGCATCTTCAGAGCGGTTGAGGGCTATCTGGGTTTCCGCCAGCAGCAGGCCAATCTGGCTCTCCTGATTCGACAGCTGCCAGGCCTCCTTCAGCAGCGGCAGCGCTTCGGCGTGCTTGCCCTCCTGCATCAGCGCCATCGCTTCCTGGGCCTTCAGCTCCTCTTCGCGGGGCAGCACTTTATCCAGCAGCGCGCGGATGGCCTCTTCCGGCTGCGGCCCCTGGAAGCCGTCAACCGGCTGACCGTTCTGGAAAAGATAGACGGTCGGAATGGCGCGCAGGCCGAACTGGGAGGCGATCATCTGCTCGGCGTCACAGTCCACTTTGGCCAGAATAAACTGGCCATTGTACTGGGCGGCCAGCTTGTCGAGTACCGGATCGAGCTCCTGGCAGTGCTGGCTGCGGGCAGACCAGAAATAAAACAGTACCGGGACGGTCATCGACTGGTCCAGGGTCTGGTGCAGGTTGGCTTCAGTAATGTTGACGATATTCTGTGCAGACATAGGGATTCTCGTTAGTCAGTTTAGGTTCTACATGGGGGCAAAGCGCGGCGCTTCAACTCAGCCCTGCAGAATTTTATCCATCAGCCGGTCCGGCAGCAGGCGCTTGAGCAGCCTGACCGCGTGGGTGACCATCGTCACCGGATAGCGCACTTTCGGCCGCGGGCTGGTAAAGGCGTGGCGCACCTTTTCCACGACCGCCTCCGGCCCCAGCGTAAAGCGGGCGGCAATGCCCGGATTCTTCACCGGCCTGTCCGCTTCGCCTTGGGTGACGTTATCGGTAAAGCGGGTGCGAATTGGCCCCGGTTCGATCAGGCTGACGCAAATGCCGCTGTGGCGCAGCTCCATGCGCAGGGCGTCTGACCACGCCTCAAGGGCGTATTTACTCGCCGCGTAGGCGCCGCGTCCCGGCGTCGAGATAAGCCCCATCACCGACGAAGTCATCACGATCCGCCCTTCGCGGTGCGGCAGCATGGCGGGCAGCAGCAGCATGGTGAGCTGGTGGACGCCAAAAAAGTTGGTTGAGAGCTGCTGCTCCATCTGCGCGCGGCTCAGGGTGGTCAGCGGTCCGTAGAGACCGAAGCCCGCATTGTTAAAGATGCCGTACAGCCGGTTATCGGTCAGGGTAATCACCGCCCGGGCGGCGCGCTCCACGCTCTCTGGCGAATCGACGTCCAGCGCGATGCCGGTCAGGCCAAGCGTCGCCATCCGCGCCACGTCCTCCGGGCGGCGGCAGGCGGCCAGCACCCGGAAACCCTGACGCTGGAGTTCAATCGCGCTCTCCAGACCGATACCGCTGGAACAGCCGGTCACTAACACCGTTTTTTGCATAACTTTACCTGGTGACGGCGGCCGATTATCAGCCGCCGTGTTTAACTAAAGGGGCCAGCCGGGACGCCATCCAGTCGGCAATAAACGGCTGGGCATCGCGGTTGGGGTGAATACCGTCGTCCTGCATCCACTGCGGCTTCAGATAGACCTCTTCCATGAAAAACGGCACCAGCGGAATCGAAAACGCGTCGGCCAGCTGCGGATAAATAGCGCTGAACGATTCGGTGTAGCGGCGGCCGTAGTTGGCGGGCAGGCGAATTTGCATCAGCAGCGGCTCGGCGTTGGCGGCCTTCACGGCGCGGATAATCGCCTGCAGGGTCTCTTTGGTCTGCTGCGGCGCAAAGCCCCGCAGGCCGTCGTTGCCGCCAAGCTCCACCAGCACCCAGCGCGGCTGGTGCTTTTTCAGCAGGGCAGGCAGGCGCGCCAGCCCCTGCTGCGAGGTATCGCCGCTGATGCTGCCGTTGACAACGGCGGTATCCGGCTGCCACTTTTCATTAAGCAGGGCGGGCCACGCCGCGCTCGCCGCCATGCGATAGCCGGCGCTCAGGCTGTCGCCCAGCACCAGCAGCGTATCTGCCGCCGCCGCGCGGCAGGTGACCAGGACCAAAAACAGGAAAGGCAGATGCCAGCGGAAAACATACTTGAAGTTCATCATCTTAAGAAATCCGTCGGTCAGGGGGAGCAGGAGCTGTCCATCCTTACCGGAGTTGAGCTGCTTGTCAAACCGGGGCAGAGCATCGCCCTGATTGGCGAGTCGGGCTCGGGCAAATCAACCCTGCTGGCGATCCTTGCCGGGCTGGACGACGGCAGCAGCGGCGAGGTTAACCTGCTCGGTCAGCCGCTGCACCGGCTGGACGAAGAGGCGAGGGCGGCCCTGCGCGCCCGCCACGTCGGCTTCGTTTTTCAGTCCTTTATGCTGGTACCGACGCTCAACGCCCTGGAGAACGTCGAACTGCCCGCGCTGCTGCGCGGCGAAAGCGACCGTCAGGGCCGCAGCCAGGCGAAAGCCCTGCTGGAGCAGCTGGGGCTGGGCAAGCGTCTGCACCACCTTCCGGCGCAGCTTTCCGGCGGCGAGCAGCAGCGGGTGGCGCTGGCCCGCGCCTTTAACGGCCAGCCGGCGCTGCTGTTTGCCGATGAGCCGACCGGCAACCTTGACCGCCAGACCGGCGACCGCATTGCCGACCTGCTGTTTGCGCTCAACAAAGAGCACGGCACAACGCTGATCCTGGTGACCCACGATCCCCAGCTGGCGGCGCGCTGCGACCGGCGCCTGCGGCTGGTGGACGGGACGCTGCGGGAGGAAGCATGATAGCCCGCTGGTTCTGGCGCGAATGGCGCACGCCGTCGCTGCTGATCGTCTGGCTGGCGCTGAGCCTGGCGGTGGCCTGCGTGCTGGCCCTGGGCAGCATCAGCGATCGCATGGAGAAGGGCCTCACCCAGCAGAGCCGCGACTTTCTGGCGGGCGACCGGGCGCTGCGCACGTCGAAAGAGGTCGCGCCCGAATGGCTTGCGAAGGCCCGAGAGCTGGGTCTCCGGGTCGGCGTACAACTGAGTTTCCCGACCATGACCTACGCGGGCGACACGCCGCAGCTGGCCAGCGTCAAGGCGGTCGATGACGTCTATCCGCTTTACGGCGAGCTGCAGACCCGCCCGCCGGGGCTCAAGCCTCAGCCCGGTACCGTCCTGCTTTCGCCGAGGCTCCAGGCGCTGCTGAACCTGAAAACCGGCGACAGCATCGACGTGGGCGATGCCACCCTGAAGGTGGCCGGCGAAGTGCTGCAGGAGCCGGACGCCGGCTTTAATCCCTTCCAGATAGCCCCGAGGCTGATGATGAACCGCGCCGACGTGGCAAAAACCGGCGCCGTGCAGCCCGGCAGCCGCGTTACCTGGCGCTATAAGTTTGCCGGCGCGCCGCCGCAAATGACCGCCTATGAGAAGTGGCTTTTGCCGCAGCTGGGCGAAGACCAGCGCTGGAGCAGCCCGGAGAGCGACGAAGGCGCGCTGGGCAAATCCCTCGAGCGCTCCCGCCAGTTCCTGCTGCTGTCGGCCCTGCTGACGCTGCTGCTGGCGGTGGCCGCCGTGGCGGTGGCGATGAGCCACTACTGCCGCAGCCGCTACGATCTGGTGGCGGTGCTGAAGACGCTGGGGGCGGGCAGGGCGCAGCTGCGCAGGCTGATTATCGGCCAGTGGTCGATGCTGCTGCTGCTCTCGCTGATTACCGGCGGCGCGGGGCTGCTGTTTGAGCAGGTCCTGCTGATACTGCTGCGCCCGGTGCTGCCGTCGGCGCTGCCCGCCGCCAGCCTCTGGCCGTGGCTGTGGGCCGTCGGCGCGATGGTGATTATCTCGCTGCTGGTGGGCGTACGGCCGTGGCGCCTGCTGCTGGCCACCCGACCGCTGCGGGTGCTGCGCCGCGACGCGGTGGCCAGCGTCTGGCCGCTGAAAATCTACATTCCGGCTATGTGCGCCATCGTGGTGCTGCTGCTGGCGCTGCTGATGGGCGGTTCAATGCTGCTGTGGGCGGTACTCGCCGGCGCGGTGGTGCTGGCCGCGCTGTGCGGGGCGGTCGGCTGGCTGCTGCTGCGCGCGCTGCGGCGGCTGACGCTCACCTCGCTGCCGCTGCGCCTGGCGGTGAGCCGCCTGCTGCGCCAGCCGTGGGTAACCCTGAGCCAGCTGGCGGCGTTTTCGCTCTCCTTCATGCTGCTGGCTCTGCTGCTGGTGCTGCGCGGCGATCTGCTCGACCGCTGGCAGCAGCAGCTGCCGCCGGAGAGTCCGAACTATTTCCTGATCAACATTGCCCCGGAGCAGGCGGAGCCGGTGAAGGACTTTCTTGCCGGGCATCAGCTTGCGCCATCGACCTTTTATCCGGTGGTGCGCGCCAGGCTGACGGCGATCAACGACAAGAGCACTGCGGGCAATCCCGACGAGGCGCTCAACCGCGAGCTGAACCTGACGTGGCTGCGCGAGCGGCCGCAGCACAACCCGCTGGTCGCCGGAGCCTGGCCGCCGAAGTCAGGCGAGGTGTCGATTGAAGAGGGCGTGGCGAAGCGGCTGGGCCTGGGGCTTGGCGATAAGGTCACCTTTACCGGCGATACTCAGGCCTTCAGCGCGACCATCAGCAGCGTGCGCCAGGTCGACTGGGAGAGCCTGAGGCCCAACTTCTTCTTTATTTTCCCGCCGGGGGCGCTCGACGATCAGCCGCAGAGCTGGCTGACCAGCTTTCGCTGGAACGGCGGCAGCGGACTGCTGACGGCGCTGAACCGCGAGTTTCCGACCGTAGGCCTGCTCGACATCGGCGCCATTCTCCGCCAGGTTGGCGACGTGCTGCGCCAGGTCAGCCGCGCCCTGGAAGTGATGGTGGTGCTGGTGACTCTGTGCGGCCTGCTGCTACTGATGGCGCAGGTGCAGGTCGGCATGCGTCAGCGCCATCAGGAGCTGGTCGTGTGGCGCACGCTGGGCGCAGGAAAGGCCCTGCTGCGCCGCTCGCTGCTGGCGGAGTTCGCGCTGCTGGGGGGCGTTTCCGGGCTGGTGGCCGCCGCCGGGGCTGAAGCGGCCCTTGGGCTGCTGCAGCGGCAGGTGTTTGATTTTAGCTGGCAGCCGGACTGGCGGCTGTGGGTCACGCTGCCGCTGTGCGGCGCGATACTGCTCGCCGCCTGCGGCGGCTGGCTGGGGAGCCGCTTGCTGAAGGGGACGGGGCTGTTTCGTCAGCTTGCGCGCTAACGGGACACGGTAGGGTAGGCAAGTGGTGGATATTTATCCATCACTTTTCTTTCGAATTGAGCACAAAATAAGAATTTTTCATTTTTAATCGCACTTTTTAATAAAAATGGATTAGCAAAAAGTGTGGTGAAAACGTTACTATCCCCACTGTAAATGTGCGTAAAAAAAAGTGTAAAAACGCGTTCATTGGACTGTAACCAAGCCGTGCGTTAATGACCGCCGTACAGAAACAAACAAATAAAATCTTTTTCCAAGGATTGTAAATGAAAATTAAAATTAACGCGCTGGCAGTGGCCGTCGGCGCAGCCGTGGCGCTGACTTCGCTGGCTTCCCATGCAGAAATTACCGTACTTAAGCAAGATCCGCAGGCTGGCGACCCGCTGAGCCGTCTCAATTTTACCGTTGGTGGTAGTATTCGTCCGCAGTTCAATAATATGACAGGCGATGGCGATAAAGGTTCCTACAAACGTAACGGTTTCGACGGCGGTACCCGTTTCCGCTTCGCTGCCGATTACTATCTGTTCGATGACATTAGCTGGATAAGCTACTACGAGCTGGGCGTGAACATTCCGGCGCTGTTTAACTGGGACAACCATTACCAGAAAGGCGCAACCGACACCGATCGCCGTATGCTGTACACCGGTCTGAAGAGCAACACCTGGGGTACGCTGACCTACGGTAAGCAGAACAGCGTTTACTATGATGTGGTGGGCGTTAAGACCGATATCTGGGATTACGATATGCTGGGCCAGGCGCCGGGCAACGGTATCAACGGCGACTACGACGGCTCCTACCGTTCACGTAATATGCTGAAGTACAAGAAAGCGATTGGCGATGTCGATCTGTACGTCTCTTATCTGTTCAACGAAAGCGACTATAACGTACGCAGCGGCAAGGTCTATAACGGCTTTAGCTACGACCGTAAGGGCGGCGGCTCCATCGGTGTTGATTACCACATCACCAAAGACCTGACCTGGGGTACGGCCTGGAACTACACCCGCGCCAAAATGAAGAACTACAATACCGGCGACGACAACACCTTCAACCAGAACATCGTCGGTACCTCCTTCAGCTGGAAACCGGAGCAGTGGACCTTTACCGCCGGCGGCGGCTGGTACCAGAACTACCTGGTGACCAAGAAGGCGAAAACGGTGGATAACTACTTCGCCGGCGACGCGTGGGGTATTGAATATCTGGCCGGCTATACCATTCCGGTGGGCCAGTATGCGCTGAAATCCATCATGCCTTACTTTATGGGTGACCGCATGGAATATATCAACGGCAGCAACTACAAGCGTATTGATAACGGCGTGGGTATTACCTTCCAACTGGATTACGGCTTCCGCGTTGATTACGAACACGTCTTCACCTCCAGCACCGATAACCTGGGCGATATGAACCTGGTCCGCGTGCGCTACGATTTCTAATCGGCAACGATCTTATTCAAAGGCCCTGCTAACGCAGGGCTTTTTTGTTTTTAACCATACCAGGCTGTAACAATCCTCATTTATAACGTCCAGTAATTATTTGAATAACCCCATTTTTTCTCTCCAACACTACTCTCTGACAAATTGTGCAATTTGCAGCGTTTATATGTAACACCCCACTAAGTCACGGTATTTTTTTTGATCAATAGCACAAAAACGTAATTTTTGTTTTTATGAAATGGTTTTTTAAAAAAATATCTGTAATGTGTGGATTATTAAAATAACAGTGCCAGAACGCAACTCTTTATCAGTAAATAAGTACCAATAACCGGGGATTAAAATGAAAAATAAAATCAATGCGCTTACCTTAGCGACGGGCGCAGCACTTCTGTTGGCGTCTGTCCCTACATTCGCTGAGATAACGCTTATCCAGGCCGATCCGCAGCCGAACGATCCGCTCAGCCGCCTGACTTTTCAGGTGGGCGGCAGCATTCGTCCGCAGATGAACAACATGGCTGGCGATGACGGCGCCAATGGCTATAAGCGCAACGGCTTTGACGGCGGCACGCGTTTTCGCTTCACCGCTGACTACTATCTGTTTGACGATATTAGCTGGACCAGCTTCTACGAAATTGGCGTTAACCTGCCGAAAATACTCAACTGGGATAACCACTATGCGTCTGGCGCGTTCAATACCCAGCTGCGCCACCTTTACACCGGCCTGAAGAGCGACACCTGGGGCACGCTCACCTACGGTAAGCAGAACAGCGTCTACTACAACGTTATCGGCGTGAAAACCGATATCTGGGGCTACGATATGCTGGCGCAGGCGCCTGGCGTGGGTATTCAGGGGGATTATGACGGCACCTATCACGCCCGCGACTCGCTGAAATACATGAAGAAAGTGGATAACGTTGACCTGTATGCATCCTATCTGTTTGAGGACAGCAACTATCGCGTGCACAGCGGTAAGAATTACAACGGCTTTAGCTACAAGCGTAAGGGCGGCGGCTCCCTGGGCGTGGATTACCACATCACCAAAGATCTGCTCTGGGGCACTGCGTGGAACTACACCCGGGCCGATATGCGGTATCCGGGGCTGAATGAGAGCAAAACCTGGGATCAGCACATTGTCGGTACTGCCCTGAGCTGGAAGCCGGGCAACTGGACTCTGACCGCCGGCGGCGGCTGGTATAAAAATTTCCTGGTGCGCAAGCAGAGCGATAAAACGGTGAATAACTACTTTGCCGGCGATGCGTGGGGCGTGGAATATCTGGCGGGTTACTCTTTCCCGGTTGCCCGGTACGGCCTGAAGGCGATCATGCCCTATTTCATGGGCGACCGCCTGGAGTATATCAACGGCAGCAACTACAAGCGGATCGACAACGGTGTGGGCCTGACCTTTAAGTTCCAGCCCGGCTTCCAGATAGAGTATGAACACATGTTCACCTCCAGTACCGACAACCTCGGCGATATGAACTACGTTCGCGTGCGATACGACTTCTGACGGCCCGCCGCTGCCGGGCGGAGATGTCCGTCCGGCAGCGCATCAGGCTACCCCTCCAGCCAGTCTGCCACTTCCTGCCAGCGGCCGCGAAACAGAATCAATCCGGCCTTTTTCTCCAGCTGATAGCGGTACATCGGATCGTAGTAGACCTCCAGCAGCGGCCGCAGCCAGTCGAAGTGCGCGTCGGTATCGCCGCTTCTGCGCTGAACCTCCAGCGCATGCTCCAGTTTGTCGCTGAACTGCGCGAAGCGCTCCAGCCCCAGGCGGCGGCGGATAGCGAACAGGCCGTGGCGCAGATACTCCGCGTATGCCTGCCAGCCCTGCTCCTCGCCGCAGGCGGCCTCAAACTCGCGCTGCATGCCGGTGAAGTACTCTTCCCGCAGACGCTCAAGGCGGATCGCCAGCGGATCTTCAATCACCGCTACGCCGGCCTGCGCCATGCGGCGGCGCAGCGGCTCGGGCAGGTGATTGGCACCGATGGTCGTACCCTCGTCTTCCAGCACCAGCCGTCCCGGCTGCTGCAAAAGCTTCACCGCCAGCCCATTTTCAAAGCTCGCCTGGGAGCGCTGCTGCCTGAGCGTGCGGCCAAAGGAAGAGCCGCGGTGATGGGCGAGCCCTTCGAGATCGATCCCATCGGCGCGTTCGCGCACCAGCAGGGTTTTGCCGTTGCCGGTGCAGCCGCCCACCAGCACTACCGGACGCTCCGCGCAGGCATCAATGGCCGCTATTGCCGCCTGGCGCAGGGACTTATAGCCGCCGACGATCAGCGGCGCGTCCACGCCCGCCTCGCGCAGCCACTGCTGTACGATATGCGAGCGCTGCCCGCCGCGGGCGCAGCAGAGATAAGCCTGCGGATGCTGGCGAAGCGCCTCGCGCCAGGCCGCCGTGCGGCGGGCGCGAAGCTCGCCGTTCACCAGGGTGTGGCCGAGGGCGAGGGCGGCATCGGCGCCCTGCTGCTTATAGCAGGTCCCGACCGCCGCCCGTTCGTCGTCGTCCATCAGCGGCAGGTTGATGGCGCCGGGCACGGCGCCTTGGGCAAATTCGACCGGCGCGCGGACGTCGATAATCGGCGTTTCCGCCGCGAGAATGGCGCGGAAATTCGTCCCATCATTCATGGATCAATCCTTCTTTAAAATGCATGAGGGGATTCTACGCGCAGGGGAGGGGGTGGGGAAGAGGAACGGCGATTGCTTCTCCGATGTTAACTACAGGTAAAAAAGCTCCTCAATTCTCAGGGCAATTTCACCTCTGGATACCCAGGCTGTGGCAGTCTCATTAACCCTGTCAGTAATAAGTGGATAGGGCGATAGCCTGATCCTGGTTCATTGACTCGAGTCCATACTCATTGTACCGGGCAGGCAGTGAAGCCTTTGAAAATTATTTTCTGTTTTTTTTTCGTAAAGTGAGAGAGGAGGCACTCTATAGTCAATCACTCTTCTGATTTTCTTAAGTGCAGTTTTTTTTCGTAAACTCATGCACTGATATGCCACTTCATCGGCAGTATCTTACCCGATGTTTATTGGTCATTTTGATTGATTGATTTTTAAATATAAGGTGAGTGAATTTATTTGCGGTCAGGTTTTTTAAAATGAATAATTTCATTGATTAATATCATCTTTTCTCTAAGTCTTGTTTTTATTTTTGCTTGAATGTTTTAATGAGCACGATATTTATTTTTTTAATAGTGGCATGGGTTTTTATCCTGCCTCTTCCGGATTTTCCTGACCTTGTTTTGGTATAAAATTCTAGGATTTTTCTTGTTGTAGTTTTTTGATCTTTTTGTTTGATATTGAATGGATAATAGTTCTATTATCGTATTCGCGTAAATCTCACCCAAAAGTTTCATATGGCAATAGCAGAAGGATATTGAAATGGCCTCAAGCTTTCAGAATGAGGTGCCCAAGGCACGCATCAACCTTAAACTTGACCTGCATACGGGCGGGGCAAGCAAGAAAACAGAATTACCGCTCAAACTATTGGTAACCGGCGACTTCAGTAACGGGCAGGAGCACGCGCCGCTCTCGGAGAGAGAGAAGGTAAATATAAATAAAAACAACTTTGATGCAGTGCTTTCAGATTATTCTCCGCAGGTTAATCTCACCGTGGAAAATACTCTCGCCGGCGACGGCCGGGAAGAGAATATCCGCCTGACCTTCCGCAATATGAAGGATTTCACCCCCGAGCAGGTGGCGCGCCAGATCCCCCAGCTTAAGGCGATGCTCGCCATGCGCAACCTCCTGCGCGACCTCAAGGCCAACCTGCTGGATAACCAGACCTTCCGCAAGGAGCTGGAAAAAATTCTCCTTGACCCGGCGCTGAGCGCCGAACTGCGCAGCGAACTCTCCGCCCTGGCCCCCAAACAGGCCTGATTTAACGGATCCATTAAGGAATGCTCATGTCTGTACAAACTGAAAATACCACCGGCGGCGAAAGCTTGGTGCTGGAGCGCCCGGCGGGCGGCGTGTACGCCTCCCTGTTTGAAAAAATCAA